>Ga0272448_1000023_pt1 | contig 223290 bp, 191 predicted proteins | sample YNPCB0191_FD_202220 | JGI IMG/M metagenome (GOLD analysis project Ga0272448, IMG submission 202220) | Hot spring sediment microbial communities from Yellowstone National Park, WY, United States - YNP-CB-019-1 | ecosystem: Environmental > Aquatic > Thermal springs > Hot (42-90C) > Sediment... | reverse complement strand
CAGAAACAACACCGCAGGGTCGTGCACCAGTGCCCGCGCCAAGCCGACGCGCTGCTTCATGCCGCGCGAGAGCGTGCCCATGAAAAAGTCGCGCATGTGCGTCGTGCCCGTCAACGCCATTGCCCGCTCAATATTCTCGGCCCGCCGTGCGCGCGGTATCCGGTAGGCAGCCCCGAAGAAGTCAAGATACTCAACCACGCGCATCCGCTCGTAAATCCCGAAATCCTCGGGCATGTAGCCCACCTGCGATTTGACCAGGCCGGCGTGGTGGCTGACATCCACGCCATTGACAAAGGCTGCCCCCGAGGTCGGCCTGAGAAGGCCACACAGGATGCGGATGGTGGTGGACTTGCCGGCACCGTTTGGCCCAATAAAACCATAAAGCGTCCCCGCCCGCACGCGCAGGTCAAGTTCCACAACCGCGGGGACATTCTTGTAGTATTTGGTGAGACGCCGGGTCTCAATGACAAACTGGCTCATGGCATGCGGCCCTCAAGTTCAATGTCCAGATCCTCAAGCCACGGCGCACGACCGCGCAGGCTCAGTCCATCTTCTGCCAATGCTGGCCTGGCCTCCAACCGGAGGCGCACTGTGCCAGTCGCTGCCAAGTAATAGTTACGCGGGTCAGGCAAGCGGGCGGCGCCATCGCGCAACTCCACCGTTTCCCATCCCTCCCGACGGATGTTCCAGAGTTTCAGGTTGAGGTCCGGCTTCGTCCCGCCTGTGGCCACAAAGACCGAAAGCCGCTCCGGCTCAATAGCACGCACCGGCACGGGCAGGCGGAAACTCACGACAAGCGAAAGGTCGCCGGTGAAACTCGTCCACTCGCCCCGATGAAAGGCGGTTACCGGTTGCGTTTCCGGCACGGCCCAGGCGACACCCTTGGGTAAGAGGACGTGCCCCTTGGGTGCTGACCACGGAATCTGCACCACCCAAAGCACCTCGCTACGCAGCGCCGGAGCTGCCCCCAGACCCTGGACCGCCGTCGCCCCCAGAAGCGGGTGTTCCACCCACCCGAAAAACCGTACCTCGGTATCGCGCAGATCCTCGTAGGGACGAGCGAAGAGCGACTGCACTATTCGCGCCCGACGCACCTCACGCTCACTGCGTATTAGCGTGGGCGAGAACCGGCCCGGCAGCGGCACTGCCGAGGAAGTCGTCAGGAGAGTGCGCGCCTCCTCGCCCGGCTTGAGGTCGGGCATGGCCACGGCGTTACGATTGCACATCACGAACGGGGAGCGGATATAGCGCGGCGAGGCATTGCGCACGCGCACCTCTATGCCTCGCGGGGTGGGCACTGCTTCTCCCTCCACTACACCCATCTGCGGCTCAATGCGCATGGTTTCCAGCGGCATGAGCCAGCGCGGCAGGAGGTGCAGGCTGCGCAGCGACTTGATATCTGCGTCCACATACTCTATTACCGGAACCTGCTCCACATCTGCCGCGGCCACCGTCCTGCCCCTGGCAGCAGCGGCAGGAAACGCCGTCGCATCGCCTTTCACGCCGAGCGTGCAGTTGGCTCCATCCGGAGTGATAAGGCCCAGGAAACAATCCGCCCTTGCCTCGCTGTGGCCTGCCCTGCCTTGCGCTATGGCAATGACGCCCGCACGTGCCTCTGCGACGCCGGAAAAGCGCCCGGCAACGAAATAGACGAGGAGCGCCACAAGTGGCGCTGCCACCACCATAACCAGCCAGCCCGATTCAGGCCGCCCCCATCGTCGCGCCACAACCCAGGCCACAATAACCAGCGCCACATTCGCAACGAGGAAGACCCCCACCAAGCTGTGCGGAATAGCACGTCCCCCGACCATGCCAGCAAGCAACTCCGGCGCGCGCTGTGGCAACTCGCTTCCCCGCAGCGACGTCCATGGATGACGCAACTCCAGGAGATGCCAGTAAAAATCAGGCAGGTGTGTCCACCCGCGCAACGACTCGTCACTCAGGTCAAAAGCGACGAAAACTACACTGCCCGTGCCCTCGCGGACAGCGGTGACCAGGGCCAAGTCGCCGGTGCTCAACAATACCTCGCCACCCATGGCACGCGCCTCCCAGCAGGGCACACGTGCGGTAGTGGGCAGGCCAGGCCCGAAAGCTCTGGTCAAAGGCGACAGGTCGTCCAGCATCCTGCGCTCAATAATTTCAACCGGTGCAAATGCACCGAGAAAACTCCGCCCCAGCCACGAGACGTCATCGGTAGGCGCCAGAATCAGCAGTCCACCCGCCCGCAGATAGCGCAGCAACGCATGCTGCTGGGAAGCCGTCAGGTCGTGCCTACTCATTCCGCCGACAATTACGCCATCCACGGCATCATAGCCTGCCCAACGGTCAGGCATCATCTCCGGCTCACAATTGACCAGCCGGATGCGCCGCGTGCCCGAGGAGACTGCCTCCCATTGCGGCAGGCCAAACGAGCGCTCGCCGGTGGCATACACGAGGACCAGCGGATCGCAGTCTGGAAGGAACCAAGGCTCTTCGGTGTGTTTGGCGAGAATAGCATCCCCCTGACGCAACTCAAAAGAGATACCCTCACAGGCAGGGGGCCGGATAATCATCTGCACCCGCATTGTGGCGCGTGCGGGCACCGCCACGCTGCGGCGATAGAGGACACGTGGCCGCGCCTGCTCGGCATAGGCGACAACCTCAAATGTCGTGCTGGGGCCGGGGTTATCTATCACGACCAGAGCCGGAGTCCATCGGTCTACCCGCGCCATGCGGTTGAACCCGAGTGACACCGTTTTCAGGACCGGGCCTGCCGCGAAAATGTCCGGACAGCTCCAGAGGAATACGCCGAGACAACACAGGATCGCCAAGACAACCCAAGAGGGGCGGTGGTTGCCGGTTACAGAGGCTGGCCGCAACGTTGCCTTATCTCCCTCCCACCGAGAAAACTATGCCGGACTTGACCACAACTGTGGCACAGGGACTTCGCGCCTCGTAACTGCATGCGGGCACAATAAAGCATCCGCCCGTCGTTATCAAAGGTGGTTTCCGGCCAGTTCCCTTCATGGGGCTACTTATTCCTGGCACGCGCTGAGTCCCCACGAATGTTGAAATACACCGCACACAAAGCAAAAAGAACTGCACCGCGACCTTGGCGGACAAACGCTACCGCCACCCCAGCCGCGGCGCATCGCCCCAGAGCAACTCAAGGTCGTAGAGTGCTCTGGCCTCGGGCGAAAAGATGTGAATGACAAAATCCACGTAGTCAAGAAGGATCCATTGACTGGCGCGCTCCCCAGTTGCCCCCAGGGGCTGCTCGCCCACTTGGGCCATCTGCCTGATGACCTCTGCGGCAATGGCAGTCCGCTGTCGTTCATTGCGGCCGGTGGCGATCACGAAGAAATCTGTCACATAGTTGCAGCTGCGCAGGTCAAGGATGACGATGTCCTCGGCCTTTTTCTCATCGGCAATGCGCGCGCAAATCTTGGCACGTTCCTCGGCGACCTGCGCCGCGCTGCCCGCCTGCAACGCTGCCCCCTTCCGCTTGCGGGCCATTCGCCTCCTTTTCGCCAGTTCGCACTCGGCTGCCGTGACGCACGGGAGAATCTCCCCTGCCGTCGCGACACCTATTGCATCCTACCGCAACCCGATATATTTGGCAATAACCGGGTTGTATTTCAGGACGACCCCGGCAAAGACCAGCGCCACCATGGACATCAATTTGATGAGGATGTTGAGCGACGGACCGCAAGTGTCCTTGAAGGGGTCTCCCACCGTGTCACCGATGACAGCGGCCTTGTGCGCCGGCGAGCCCTTGCCGCCGTAGTTGCCTTTTTCTATGTATTTCTTGGCATTGTCCCACCCGCATCCGGCATTGTTGAGCATGCAGGCGAGGACAAAACCGGTAGCCAGGGCGCCGGCCAACAGACCCACGATGCCTGCCACCCCGAACACCAAGCCCACCGCCACGGGCACTGCCAGCCCCAGAAACGCTGGCAGGATCATTTCACGCTGCGCTCCAGCAGTAGAGATGGCAACGCAACGGGCATAGTCTGGCCGGTCAGTGCCCTGCATGATGCCGGGCTTTTCACGGAACTGGCGCCGGACCTCCTCCACCATGCGCCCGGCGGCCCGCCCCACCGCCCGCATCGCCAAGGCCGAAAACACGAATGTCATGAGCGCGCCGATCAGGAATCCGGCAATCACCATCGGGTTCAAAAGGTTAATGTCAAAGGCACGCACGAAGTCTGCGAGCGTCGCGTCCGCCGTCCCTACACACTTCCACCCCTGCCCGGTCACTTCTTTAGCATCTGCCGCAAGCGTGCGCCAATCCACTCCCGTCAGTTCTCCCATGCGCCGGAGTGCCGCCTCTGGGGTACCGAGGACAGTACGCCCGTTGACAAACGCGATCTTGGCATTGGCGAACTCGTGGACGAACTGTGGCGCGCTGCTCGCCATTTTGCCTACCCACAGGCGCACCTCCTCAATATAGGCAACGATCAGCGCCAGGGCCGTGAGTGCGGCGGAGCCGATGGCGAAGCCCTTCCCAGTTGCTGCAGTTGTGTTTCCCAGCGCATCCAGGGCATCGGTGCGCTTGCGGACTTCCGGGCCGAGATGGCTCATTTCCGCGTTGCCACCGGCATTATCGGCAATTGGCCCATAGGCATCCGTTGCCAGCGTGACGCCGAGTGTCGCAAGCATTCCGACCGCCGCAAAGCCCACCCCATACAGGCCCATCGCGGGCTCGCTGAAGCCACCGGCGAACGCATAGGCCGCAATCGTCCCACCGCAGATGGTTACCACCGGTATCCAAGTAGAGAGCATGCCCACCGACACGCCTTCAAGAATTGTCGTCGCCGGCCCCATAAGCGTTTGTCTGGCTATACTCAGTGTGGGTTGGTAGGCGTCGCTGGTGTAATACTCTGTTGCCTGACCAATGATGACGCCGACGAAGAGACCAGTGGCCACTGCGCCGAACACCCCCCAAGTCATCAGCCCCGCCGCCGCCATAAGCGCACAGGCAACAAGGATGAGAAGGGTACTGCTCAAAGTGCCTATGAGTAGCGCGCGCAGGAGGTTGCGCTGTGTCGCCTCTTCCTTCGCGCGCACCAGGAAGATGCCAATGACCGAAAGCACGCTGCCAAGGCCGGCAACAATCATCGGCGCAATAACGGCGCGCACACTGCTGAGGCCGGCCTTCTCCGCCACAAACGGGAGCGCTGCTCCCAGGGCCGCCGTCGCTAGGATTGACCCGCAGTATGATTCATAAAGGTCAGCGCCCATGCCGGCCACATCACCGACGTTGTCGCCGACGTTGTCGGCAATGACCGCCGGGTTGCGCGGATCGTCTTCAGGAATGCCTGCCTCTACCTTGCCCACCAGGTCTGCGCCCACATCGGCGGCCTTTGTATAGATGCCACCACCCACACGGGCAAAGATGGCCTGGGTGGAGGCACCCATGCCGAAAGTAATCATCGTCGTCGTGATCTCAACCAGTTTCGCGTGAATGAACTGGGGATTGCTCACCAGGGCGGGTGTCCAGTCCAGCCCCAACTTGTTTTTCGCCAGGTGCTGGCTCACGTTGAACAGCAGGTTGTGATCGTAAATGTAGTTGAGGAACAGGTACCACAGCGCAATGTCAAGCAGCCCGAAGCCGACCACCACCAGCCCCATCACCGCGCCTGAGCGGAAGGCGACCTGGAGGCCGCGATTGAGCGAATGCCGCGCCCCCTCCGCCGTGCGGCTGGACGCCAGCGTCGCCGCATTCATCCCGAGGAAGCCACAAAGGCCGCTGAAGAACCCGCCGGTGAGAAAGGCAAACGGGACAAACGGGTTCTGAACGCGCAGGATGGCCAGGATGGTGAAGATGATGGCCAAGACAACGAAGACGACACTGACCACCTTATATTGACGCTTGAGGTAAGCGAAGGCGCCTTCGCGCACGTAGCCGGCGATTTCCTGCATCCGCTCGGTGCCCGGATCCGCACGCTTCATCATCCTGAAAAGGATATAAGCAGCGAGTAGCGCAATAAGTGAGCCTGCCGGCGCCAGCCACCATATCGCGGGGATAGCGCCCTCTGCCACCACGCCGGCATTGGGGCTCGCCGCCTCACTCGCCGCTGCCACACCTGGGGCCACGAAGGTCACCACCATTCCCCCCAACCCAAGTCTAAAACCACCCAAATTGCGCCATAATCCCATAAGTGTCTCCTCTCCCTATACGCCGAGCAGGGACCAGTCGGCGTACGAGTTACCTGGGCGACCCGCCGCCAAAGTTTGTGCAGCCCAACCTAACGTTACTGCGAAAGCAGGCAATGACTGCCTCTTCCCTGCAACGGCTGCTTGCTTTTCACAAATGAATGTACGAAGTTAGTAGGTAGGATGCATTGTATATGCAAGCAGCCCCTCTGTCAAGAAAATCAACACGGGAACATTTATGCCAATCTCCCCACAAACGACAACGCGAGCACGTAGTACGGGCCGGCGAGGAGTTGACGTGCCGTCGTGGCAGGAGTATACTTATTACAAGTTACGGTTCACATAGCGGCGGTAATTCAGCGGCAGAATGTCAGCTTCCCAAGCTGAACGTCGAGGGTTCGAGTCCCTTCCGCCGCTCCATTTTACTTTCAGGGTCGCGAACGTTTCCTGCGGGACAGACGCCATGTGCCGCTGGCTTGTGCTGAGTGGGCTGGCCATTGCGCTATATTGCGTGGGTTGCGCAGCACCCCCGCCGCCACCGGCTAAGCTGACCACACCCACCCCTGGCAAGACAGCCACAGGCGTGGTCACTCCGTCGAGCACCTATGTGGTGCAACAGGGCGACACGCTCTACGGCATTGCGCAGCGCCACGGGGTAAGCGTCAAAGAGATTATGCGCGCCAACCCGGAAGTGCATCCGCTGAACCTGCCGGTGGGGGCACACCTCAAGTTGCCCGAGCATAAGATAGCGCCGTCCACCCCCGCAGGCGTGGTGGCCACAAGCACGCCCTATGCCGCCGGGCCGGTTCCCCCGCGTTCGCGCACCGGTTACATCTGGCCGCTTCGGGGAGACCTCCTTCTTCGTTACGGCGAACCCATGCCGGGCGGCGGCGCACGCAGTCAGCACATTGAAATTTCCGCGACTGCTGGTGCCCAAGTATTGGCCGCCAGGGCAGGCCACGCCTACCGCGCCGAACGTGTGCCCGGCCTGGGCAAGGTCATCATTATCGTACACGACGACGGTGCTGTGACGCTCTACGGTCACAACTCCACGCTGCTTGCCGAACACGGGGCCAGCGTCGCCCAGGGCGACGTGGTAGCCCTGGCGGGTGATAGCGGGCGTGCCGTATCGCCGCGCTTGGCCTTCATGCTACTGCGTGGCGGGACGGCAATTGACCCTCTGGAATACCTGCCCTGAGGAACCGGGCAACTAGGATTAGCAATGCCCATCCGGGAATTCCGTTGCGCGCGTTGCGAGGCTACATTTGAGGAACTGTTCCAGTCGGCGGCCGAGGAGCGTCGGCCACGATGTCCACGCTGCGGCAGCCGCCGCACGGAGCGGCTTTTCAGCGTCTTCGGGGTAGGAAGCGGACGCGGGGCAAGTAGCAGCGGCACTTCGGCCTGCCGCGGCTGCCGCGCCAAGTCTTGCGCCACCTGCCGCAAGTAGATCTGAAGTTGCTGGCTGGCCCACCGGCATCGCGGCGATTGCCGCGGACGGAGGAAACCAGTGGAGGTAATCATGCGCCAACTCTGGGCGCCCTGGCGAATGGAGTTCATCCGCACCGCCGGCGAGGAACAGGAATGTTTCCTCTGCCAGGCCGCGCAGCAGCCGACAGATGAAGAGACACTAGTGGTCCGGCGCAACGAGCGGTGCTTCTGCCTTCTGAACCGCTATCCATACAACAACGGTCATCTGCTCATCGCTCCTTATCGCCACGCAGGTGACCTACAGGAACTGACGGATGATGAACTATTGTGCGCGCTGCGGCTACTGCGTGAAGCACAACGTACCCTGAACCAAGTGCTGCGCGCCCACGGCTACAACATCGGCGCCAACCTGGGGCGGAGCGCGGGCGCTGGACTGGCAGAACATTTTCATCTGCACATCGTGCCGCGCTGGATAGGGGACACCAATTTCATGCCCATTATTGGTGAAGCCAAGGTCATTCCCCAGGCGCTTGCGGAGTTGGGTCGGCAGTTGCGCGCTGAATGGCGCACATGAGGCCTCGCGGCGATTACGGGAACCGGGCGAGTGTACGATCAATTCAGCGCAGTGGACAGGCGTAGAACACCAGGGCGCATATAAGAAACCCGACGAGGAAAGCAGTGCTGGCCAGGCGTGAAACAATTGAGGAACGGGAAGCGGCGACGCTGGCGCCGTATGCGCAGCGCAGTCGCGATTCACGTGGCCGCGACTACCCGGAACCCGAGCACCCCTACCGCACCGCTTATCAGCGCGACCGCGATCGCATCATTCACTGCGGCGCGTTCCGCCGTCTGGAATACAAGACGCAGGTCTTTGTCAATCACGAAGGTGACCACTTCCGCACCCGCCTGACCCATACGATGGAGGTGGCCCAGATCGCCCGTACCCTGGCGCGGGCGCTCAACGTCAACGAGGATCTTACCGAAGCCATCGCCCTGGCACATGACCTAGGGCACACACCCTTCGGCCATTCGGGCGAGGATGCACTGCGCGAACTGATGCATGATCACGGCGGATTTGAGCACAATATCCACGGCCTCCGCGTGGTTGAGGTGCTGGAACGACGCTATCCCGACTTTCCCGGCCTCAATCTCACCTGGGAAGTGCGAGAGGCTATTGCCAAACACAGCACACGTTATGACAGCCCCGAGACTCAGCGTTTCGCTCCGCATCTCCGGCCCTCAGTAGAGGCACAGATCGTTGAAATCGCTGACTCCATCGCGTACGACAGCCATGACCTGGACGACGGGCTATACGCTGGCCTGTTGACAGAGGAAGGGTTGCGTGAGGTGCCCTTCCTGGCGGAACTCCTTGACCGTGTCAGCAGCCGCTGGCCGGAGGCTGATGGCAAGATGCGGCGCAGTCAACTGGTGCGCGCCCTGATTGACGCGGAGGCAACTGACCTGATTGAGACGACGGCAGCGCACCTGGCGGCCCTGGCACCATGCTCGGCCGACGAGGTCCGCCGGGCCAACCATAATGTCGTCGCCTTCAGCCCGCAGATGGAAGCCAGGCGGCGCGAGGTGGAGGACTACCTCATGCGCCACGTTTATCGGCATTATCGGGTCATGCGCATGGCGAGCAAGGCGCGCCGCTTCGTTGAAGAACTTTTCTGCGCATACGTCAAGGAACCCGCCCAGTTGCCGCCCGAATACCAGGCGCGGCTGGCACACGAGAGCCGCGAACGTGTGGTGTGCGACTATATCGCGGGAATGACCGACCGCTACGCAATGGATGAATACCTGAAGTTGTTTGCGCCATATGAGCGGGTATAATAGGTGTAGTACCGTGGTGCGGCCCATGGTCCGCGGTGGCCCGCAGATTCGGCACCGCTCTGGAAACGAGGGGAAACGACGATGACAATCTGGGTAATTCGGGCCTTCTTTCTGCTCGCCTGCGCCGGCATCGGCTACCAGGTGGGTGGTGTCTGGATGCGCCACGGCGCCAGCGCTGTGCTGGAACCGGACCGCACCTTCTGGAGCATGATCATCGCGCTCATTCTGGCGATGCTGGTCATCGGCATAGAGAACATCTTATCCCGCCGGCCGGCACGCTACATCGGTTCCATCCTCTTCGGCCTGATCGCAGGCTTCCTGCTCGCCTACCTCCTCTATAATGTCGTTCTTCTTGCCATTGGCAAGGAGACCTATCGTGACCTCGGCTTCGCCAGTGACGAGGACCTCAAGCAAGCCATCAAACTCATGCTAATTGCCGTGTGCTCCTACATCGGGGTCGCGGTCATATACAAGACGCGCGATCAGTTCCGCTTCGTCATCCCATATGTGGAGTTCAGCCGTCAGGAAAAAAGCGTGCGCCCCTCGCTGCTGGACACCAGCGCCATCGTGGACGGGCGCATCGGCGAAATCTGCCGCACCGGCATTATTGAGGGACCACTCCTGGTGCCCAAGTTCGTCCTGCAAGAACTGCACGACCTGGCCGATTCCTCCGACAGCGTACGGCGGCGGCGCGGGCGACGCGGGCTTGAGATGCTGCACCGTCTCCAGCGGACGGAGTCGCTTGACTTGCAACTGCACGAGGGCCGGGGGGCTGTAGGCTCAAGCGTGGACGCTAAATTGGTTAGCCTGGCCAGCACCCTCCAGGCACGCATCATCACCTGTGATTATAACCTCAGCAAGATCGCCGAGTTGCAAAATGTGCCAGTGATCAACATCAATGATCTCGCCAATTCCCTGCGCCCCATTGCGCTACCTGGCGAGGAGGTGCAGGTCAAACTGATCCGCCCCGGCGATGAACCGGGGCAGGGTGTGGGTTTCCTCCCGGACGGCACCATGGTGGTTGTGGAACAGGGACGCGAACATATCGGCGAGAACGTTACCATCTCCGTAACCAGCACCCTGCAGACCAGCGCCGGCCGGATGCTCTTTGGGCGCATCCGCGAGGCCGCCGAGCGCAAGGCATGAAATAACTATCCACTGAAGGCCGCTCCCCAAGGCAGGGTGGCAAGTTTCTTTCCCGGAGTAATTCATGAATCCCCGTGAGCGATTTCGTGAAACCCTCCTTTTCGGCAAGCCCGACCGTGTTCCCTTCAACCCTGGCGGGCCACGTGAATCCACACTAGCCCGTTGGCGCACCGAAGGCCTGCCCGCAAACTGCAGCTATATGGACGCGCTCTGCAAGGAAATCGGCATCACGATGGACAAGACCCAACCGCGTACCGAACCAGGTGTTTCTTTTCGCATGATCCCGACCTTTGAGGAAAAAATCCTTGCACACCGCGACGGCCATTACATCGTCCAAGACTGGATGGGAGCCATTACCGAGATTTCCGACAAGTATGACTACACATACATCCGTAGCGCCAAGGACTTCGTCACGCGCAAGTGGCATAAGTTCCCCGTGCAGAACCGCACCGATTGGCACGAGAACATGAAGTGGCGCTATAACCCCAAGGACCCGGCGCGTTTCCCCCCCGACTTCGCTGAACGTTGCACCCGGATGAAGAACCGTGACTATCCTGTGGTCGTCCACATCAACGGCCCCTTCTGGCAACTGCGCGAATGGCTTGGCTTTGAGAACCTCTGCATGGCGATGATTGAGGACCCCGATTTCGTTACAGAACTGTGCCAGTTCTGGACGGAATTTGTCGCCGAAACTCTCAAACCAATACTGGAGAACGTAGAACTTGACAGCGTTCACTTCAGCGAGGACATGGCCTATAAGGGATACAGTATGATTTCACCGGCGATGGTGCGCAAGTTTCTCCTCCCCTGCTACCACGTCTGGGTGCCGATGATAAAGGCGAGCGGCTGCCCCATTGTGGACGTTGACTCTGACGGCTATATTGGCGAACTCATCCCGCTCTGGATTGAGGTGGGCGTGAATGTGTGTGACCCCGTGGAAGTCGCCGCCGGCAATGACATTGTGGCCTACCGCAGGAAGTTTGGTCGGAAGATGGCGTTTCAGGGCGGGATTGACAAGCGCTGCATTGCCAAGGGCGGCAAGGTGATTGAGAAGGAACTGCTCCGCGTCGTGCCGCCACTTCTTAAGGACGGAGGCTTCATCCCCAGTTGCGACCACGGCGTGCCGCCAGACATCTCCTGGCCCAACTTCGTCCACTATTCGCGACTGCTTGCGCGCATGACGGGTTGGCTGTGAGCACGCTTCGCTGCGCGCGCACTTGCCGCCTGCCTCATGTGGACTCCGCCCTGCGCTTCAGTTCTTCCAGTTTGGCCAGTGCTTCAATCGGGGTCATTTTTTCAAGTTCCAGAGTGCGCAGTTCCCGTCGCAACACGTCGGATTCCGGAGCAAATAGGATCAACTGCACGTCGCGGCGGCGCGGTTTGCGGGCGCGCGGCGAGACCGAGGCCGGCGGGTGAGCGTCACCCGCAGCGCCAGCGAGTTTCGGCATCTCTTCCAACTCACGCGCCTGCGCCTCCAGGTTGGCAAGGATCGTCCGGGCACGCTCAATCACCGGCCCCGGAATGCCGGCAAGTGCCGCCACGTGCAGACCGTAGCTCTTGTCGGTGGCCCCCTCCACAATCTTATGCAGGAAAATGACCTTGTTGCCCCATTCTCGCACCGCCACATTGAGGTTCTTGATGCGCGGGTAGAGCGTCGCCAGTTCCGTCAACTCGTGGTAGTGAGTAGCGAAAACTGTGCGCGCCCCAACTCTCTCGTGCAGATACTCAGCCACCGCCCAGGCAATGCTGACCCCGTCGTAGGTACTAGTGCCGCGCCCCACCTCATCCAGAACAATGAGGCTGCGTTCACTGGCGTTATGCAGAATGTTGGCTGTCTCCACCATCTCCACCATGAACGTGCTCTGACCGCGTGCCAATTCGTCAGCTGCCCCTACCCGTGTGAAGATGCGGTCCACCACGCCAATGCGCGCCCGTTTTGCCGGTACGAACGACCCCATCTGTGCCATGAGGACAATTAGCGCCACCTGCCGAATGTACGTGCTTTTCCCGGCCATATTCGGCCCAGTCACCAGCAAAATGCGCGTCTCCGCATCAAGGTGCACATCATTAGGGACAAACTCCTCCGCCAGAGTCCGCTCCAGAACCGGGTGTCGTCCGTCCTCAATATCAATGATGATGTCCTCGGTTACTTCCGGACGTACATAGCGATACTCAACGGCGACGTCAGCAAGCGCGGTGAAAACGTCCAGTTCGGCAATGGCCGCCGCCAAGCGCTGGAGGCGCTCAGTGAAGGCGGCAATCTTCTCACGCACCTGGCCAAAAAGACGGTATTCTATCTCCTTAGCACGCTCCTCGGCAGTGAGAACCTTGGTTTCGTATTCCTTCAATTGCGGCGTGATATAGCGCTCCGCATTTTTGAGGGTCTGCTTGCGGATGTATTCAGGCGGCACACGGGCGCTATGGGTGTGAGTGACCTCAATATAATAACCGAAGACCTGGTTGTAGCCGACCTTGAGCGATTGAATGCCAGTGCGTTCGGCTTCCTGCGCCTGAAAACGGGCGATCCAATCACGTCCCGTGCGCTGAATAGAGCGCAGTTCGTCCAGTTCCGCATCGTAGCCGTCACGAATGAGGCCACCTTCGTGCAAGGTAGCAGGCGGATCCGGAGCAACAGCGGTCCCGATCAGTATGCGAGCCTCCTCCACCGGATCCAAGCGCGCAGCAAGCTCCGCGAGGATGGCACCGGCCGAGCCACCCGCTTGCTCCAGCCGCTCCCGCAGACTGGGAATGGCGCTGAGCGAATCCTTGAGCGCCACTAGGTCGCGGGCATTGGCGCGCCCCGTGCTGACGCGGGTGGCGAGGCGTTCAATGTCATAAACGCGCTCCAGAGTGCGGCGCACCGCCTCCCGTAACGCGTGGTCGCGGGTAAAGGCTTCCACGCCATCCAGGCGTGCCTTGATCTCCTCCGCCCGCGTCAGCGGACTGAGGAGGCGCTCGCGCAGGAGGCGCGCACCCATCGGCGTGCGCGTCCGGTCTAGGACCCAGAGTAATGTCCCCTCGCGCCGACCCTCGCGCAGCGTACGCACCAGTTCCAGGCTTGCCTGCGAGGAACGATCCAGGATGACCCTCTCGCGCTCCCCGACGGGCGCCAGACGGTTGATGTGCTTAAGCGGGATTTTCTGAGTCTCCTGCAGGTATTGCAGGATGGCACCTGCCGCCCCCAGTGCCGGGCCGAGGTGCTGGCAACCAAAGCCCTCCAGCGTGGCCACCTGGAAATGTTCCAGGAGCGTTCGCCGGGCCGTTTCCGCGCCAAAGGCCCACGCCGGACGGCGTGTGACCATGGCGGCACCGGATTGCCGCGCGACTTCCACCAAAGCCTCGGCATCGTCGTCCTCGGACACCAGACATTCTGCCGGAGCGATGCGGCTGAGTTCATCCATAAGCCGCGCACGCGTCACGTCCGTGGCGCAGAAGGTCCCGGTGCTTAAGTCCATCCACGCCAGTCCCACCGGCCCATGTTCTGCGGCTGCAGCGCAGAGCGCCGCCAAGTAGTTGTGGTCCGCACCGCCAAGGAGAACGTCCTCGGTGAGAGTGCCAGGCGTGATAATGCGAACGACTTCCCGCTCCACCAACCCTCGCGCCTGGCGTGGGTCCTCCACCTGTTCACAGATGGCGACCTTGTAGCCCGCCTCCACGAGGCGCTTGACATAGGCGTTCACACTGTGATGCGGGACACCCGCCATGGGCACAGCTCTTTCGCCCTTTTCGCGCGAGGTGAGCGCCAGACCCAGCAGGCGCGCCGCGAGCCGGGCGTCGTCATAAAACATCTCATAGAAGTCACCCATGCGGAAGAGCAGAATGGCATCACGGTGTTCCGCCTTGGCGCGCTGATACTGGCGCATCATGGGTGTCAGGTCTTCGCAGTGAGCCATCGTCGTTAGCGCTCGCTCATCTCCGGAATGTTTCGCCTCCGATGTGTGAACAACTGCTCACTCTACTCCAACACCGCGGTTGGGAACAACCGGTCCGCCGGCTCAGCCGGGGCTTCCTGCGCGGGAGCGCACCTTTGCCAAACACTACGCCCAAGGCGCGCGCTTGACAAGGCAGACTTCGTTGCCCTTCTCGTTGAAAGTGAGACTGTCCACGTAGGCGCGCATCAGCGCAAGACCGCGCCCATGGGCGACCTCAAGGTTCTCCTCTCGCGTCGGGTCGGGCACCGCCGCCGGGTCAAAACCCTTGCCCTCGTCAGCGATGCGGATGGTGATCTTCTTGTCGTCAAGAACATAGGCAACGCGAATCTTCTTGCTACGGTCCATCTTATTGCCATGTTTCATGGCATTGATCAGGGCTTCCTCCAGAGCCAAGCGGACACCGAACTCGGCCCGCTCGCCGTATCCCGCCGCAGCGAGGCGTTTCATGATGGGAACCACCACCCGCGGCAGGCTCGCCGGCTCGGACGGAATCTCAATCGTCTCTTCACGCGGCAAAACCGCAGAAAACAGCGCTGCCAGCGCCAGCGCGTCGTCGGCTGCCGGTTGCCCCTTCTGATGCTCCTCCAGGTCAGCAAAGAGTTTTAGCAGAAGCGGACCCGGTCGCAGGTCAGCATTTTCGCGCACCAGACGCTGAAGGCGTTCCACCGAATAAGTACGCCCGCAGCTGTCCAAAGCATTGCAGAAGCCATCCGAATAGATGAGCAGCCGATCGTCCGGGCGCAACTGCACTTCTTGCTCCTCGTACTCCGGATCCTCAAAGAGGCCAACAAAAAGTCCATGACCGCAAAGCATTTCCATCCGGTCACGACCGTAAAGGATAGGCTCGGGATAGGAGGCGTTGACGTAGCGCAGCCGCAACGTGGCGCAGTCCAGGATAGCGAGAAAGGCGGTAAGAAATTCGTTCTCCGGCGTTTTCGTCAGGAGGTTGAGGTTGAGCCGTTCCAAGATGGCGCGCGGCGAGTACTCGTTGACCCGGAAAATGTCAAAAGCACTCTTGGCTAAAGTGACGAGTAGCGCGGCGCGTAAGCCATGACCACTGGGATCTGCGACGAAGAAGCCAATACTGCCCGGCCCCGGCTCGTAAATGTCGTAAATATCACCACCCATGCGCGGGGCAGGCCGCAGGTGTACGGCAAACGACACCCCCTCCACCCGCGGGAGAAAAGCGGGCAACAGACGCTGCTGGAAGTCGCGCGCCACTTCCTGTTCGCGCGCCTGGGTCAGTCGCCGCCGCCCCAATTCGCGCTCCAACGCCTCTATCCGCTCCGGCATTGTCTGACCACGCTGTTCCGCCTCGCGCAGACGGGATTCCAGTCGCGCCAACTGCCGCTGCAGACGCACGATGGCCCTACTTTGGGCGTCAGCACTCGCACCTTTCCCGGATGCAGCCTTGGCGCGTGCACGCCGAACCCTGCCCCGGGCGGTATTCCGTGTATCAGGCTCCCCGCGAGAACCAGCACGCCGGGAGGATTTTCCTTTCATCAGCCATCCTTCGCCGACCGCCAACAGCATGCCGCGTCGGCACCCGTGGGAAGAGGAGAAGCCACTCGCGCCGTCCCTTTACACTGACCTTACTATACGAGCGACCCACACACCTGTCAATGCGGTTTGGCGGCAAGGACAGCACCGACGCTCTCTTACGTGACCGCTGCCCGGCCTTGGTTGACACCAGACCACACCCCCTGTAAGCTGAAATCAAGGAGGATTGATGGAAACGAGAACTGCCGTGAAGACAAACCTTGCGTACGCAGCCATTGCCACCCTGGTCCTGGTCTTTGTGCCCATAGGGGTCGCCGGTGGTGGCGACAGCTTTGCACCCTTCGTGCAGGCGGCTCCAGGTTCGCTGGTGGAAACGCCTGTATATGTGGCCGAGACCCAGAATCGGGCCCGGGAAAGCGCAATGGTCTGCCTGGGGGTGCCACTGCCTAAGGGCCTTGCGCACCCCGAAGCAACGATGCAACTGCTTCATGAGGAACGGCCTGTCCCCTTGTGCACTGAGGTTATCAGTCGATGGCCGGACGGCTCGACGCGCGTGGTTCTTATTCGCTTCACTGCCAGTCTGCCAGCGAACGGCGTCTCCGAATATACCCTTCGCATCAATGCCACTGGGGTCAGTCCGCCAATGGCAGCGACGACCAACCTAACTGACAAGGGACTGATTGCGCGGTTGCCCTCCCGCTGGTATTGCGCCTCCGGTGTTTTCGGCCCCATGGTAGCGGCCGCTGATAACTTCACTTATCCACAAATTGAAGCCGACATCCTGCGTCAGGCCGAACGCCACAGCCGGCTCGAGTTCAGTCGCCTCAACGGCTTCTATGACCATGCTCACGCCCAATACATGACTTTCTTGCGCAGTGGTTCGCGTGCCGCCTATGAGGACGCGCAGCGCTGGGTGCGGTGGTACCTGGATGAGCATGGCAGTTGGCTCAAAACCTATCAGCCAGGCAAGGCTATTCCCGCTGCGCGATTGCGGTATATGTACATTGAAGCACTGGTGGAGGATTACGAAATCCGGGGAGACCTGGACTCCTACAACTTGGCGCGCGGCCTGGCCGACGCCTACCTGGCATCACTGAAAGCCAACGCTGCCTCATTCCGCATCAATGAGCGTAACCCTGCATTTCCCCTCATCGGGCTGATGTCCTTCTACTCGCTTACCGGGGAGGAAAAATATCTCGCGGGGGCAAGAGAGGTCGTGGACATAGTTCTGGACTGGCGCGACAAGGAGCGTGGTGGCTGGATACGCGTGTACGAAGACAAGGAGGAGTGCCCGCACGGCTGCCGCGGCGGCAGTCCCTTCATGACCGCCCTGCTGGCTGAGGGGCTGATTCACTACCACCGTGTTACCAGCGACCCCCGCGTGGCCGAAGCTATCCGCGGCGCGGCCGACTGGCTTATCCGGGAGGCCTGGTGGCCGAGCCTGGGAAAACCCGACCGCCTCACCTTCCTCTACATTCAGTGCCGGGGCGACCGCGGCGACCAACCGGGCTACGGACAGACCTTCGACCTCAACCTGATGTTCACCGAGTTACTCGGCTACGCCTGGTATCTGAGCGGAGACGTGAAATACCGGGACGTCGCCCTCAAGGCCATTCGCGCTGGGGCCAGGAGTTTCGCGCACCACGTCAAGCAGTACAACCAGAACATGCGCAGTTTCGGCCGTGGTCTATATTTTCTCCAGTCCAGACCAATTGCCACGCCAGTTGAGGGCGCGCACGCTGGCGGTTGACGTTCTGACACCTGGGCCCTGTGGCTCGGGGCAGAACACACGCCCGGACACAGGCCTCCACAAAATCATCCACACACCGGAAACCTCGCCGCCTCACCACCGCAGCGCACCCCTGAAGGCCACACGCCTGCAGCCGCGCACAATCTCACCGATGCAGTAGGCCTCATAACCTTCCGCGGCCAAGTGGGCAATTGCCCTCTCAACTGCCTCCGGCGCAATCACAAGCGTCATGCCCACGCCCAGATTAAATGTACGCAACATGTCAGCATCATCAACGTTGCCCATATCGCGGATGAGCCGGAAAATGGGAAGAATCCGGATACATCCCAAGTCAACGCGGGCCTCAAGGCCTCTGGGCAGAATGCGGTTGAGGTTGCCCGCAATACCCCCGCCGGTGATGTGGGCCATACCGTGAAGCCCGCGGTGACCGAACAAGCCGCGGAGAGCCCTGTAGTAGCAGAGATGAGGTCGCATGATGACGTCAAGAAATGCCTCCCCCCCCACCCGCTTTCGCATGATCTCCGGCCGTTGTGCCATCAGCGCGCGCACCAGCGAATACCCGTTCGTGTGCAAGCCATTAGATGCCACCGCCACCACCACATCACCCCGGCGAATCGCCGAACCATCAATAACCCTGGCTTTCTCAACCACGCCGACGATGCTAGCAGCCAGAATGTAGAGGCCGGCCTCAACCACACCAGGCTGTTCGGAGGTCTCGCCGCCGACCAGAACACATCCTTGCTCCCGGCAGGCAGCGGCGAGGTGGCGCACAATGCCCGTGACGACCGACTTTTCCAACCTGCCGCAGATGATGACATCCTGCACGGCCAAGGGCGTCGCGCCCATGACAACGATGTCGTTGACCAGGTGATTGACCAGGTCGTAGCAGAGGGAGGGCACGCGGTTGTATTGCAGCGCCAGTTTCTGTTTGGACCCGGGCTCCTCCATCTTGAGCACGAGCACGGGATGCTTGTAACCGGGGAAGCGAGCATCATAGAGGCTGGCAAAAGCACCGATACGGTTGAGGACCCGCTTGTCCGCGGTCGCCAGGCTGCGCGCCATTTCCCGTTTGGCGCGGTCGGCATTGCTTATGTTCACGCCTGCGGCCGCATATGAAAGACCTTTGCGCTTGGCCATCTGAAGCGTCGCTCCTTTCTGCCGCACCTTCATGGCACGCCATCCGGCGCTGTCACCTCCCGCCCCGCGACGTACACCCGCTTGACGTGCAGGCGGTATTTGCCGGGGCGTCCTGTGATCCGCCCCACCAAGAGATCGGCCCGCTTGCCGCGGGCAATACTGCCGGTCTCGCCGCCGAGACCGAGCATGGTCGCAGCATTGGTCGCGCACATGCGCGCGGCAGCTGTCAACGCACGCCTGAACGGCATCGCGGGATGCCAAGGAGTCCACACCCCAGCTACTCGGCGCGTCAACAGCGAGAGGAGATTGCCGAACGCTACATCCATCGTCAGGACGCTGGAGAATAATGTGAGCCGTTTATTGGGAGTCACTCCCGCAGGAGCGCCCGCAACACGCACATACCGACCATCGTCGCTGATTACCCCGCGGATGCCGCCCAGGGTGAAGGCCGACACTCCTGTCGCGCCAGTTGCGAACATCTGGTCAGTCACTGCCATAATGCGATCGCTGCCTTTGCGCGCGATGACCGCGCGGACATAGGCCGGGCTGACGTGGCACAGGTCAAGAATGAGTTCCACGTACAGGTCGCGCGTGGCGAGGACACCTTCAACAGCGCCGCCACCATCAAACGGCTTGTAGGAGCCGCCGATGGGGCCATTGAGGAAATGGACGCAGTACCGCAGCCCCCGTTGGACCCCTTCGCACACTTGCGTCGCGGTTGCGTCCGTATGGCCGAAGCCGGGAACAATTCCCCGAGTTACTGCGTGCTCAATCAGGTGAAAGGCCGCTTCTCCGGCGTCGGGCACAATATTGGCCATGCGCAATACACCTGCACGGTTGATGGCGTCCAACGTGCGCGGCTCCGGGGGCAAAATGAAGCGGGGGTTCTGTGCTCCGCACATCCTGGGGTTGATGAAAGTGCCTTCAAGGTTACCGCCGAGAAAACGCGCACCATCGCGGCCGTTGCGACCTGAGTTCAGGTACTCCCGCAGGAAGCCAAGGACCCGCGCCAAGGTTTCCACCGACGCCGCCCAGGTTGCGACACAGGCGCTGGTAACACCCGTGCGCGCCAGAAATGCAGCATAGGCAGGCAGTCCACGCCGCCAGGCATCATCGCCCTCATCGAAATCCTGAGTTCTGGGACGGAAATATCCACCCGTAAATTCAAATAACTGGGCCCCGTGAGCATGCACGTCAATGAAGCCAGGCAGGATGTAACAGCCGCGGGCATCAATCACCCGGCCCGTTGCACGACGCCGCGGCAGTTCTATGGCTTGGATGCGCTCGCCGGCGATGATAATATCCGCCGGGCGAACGCTGCGCCGCGTTACCACCTGCCCGCCGTGAAGTATGATCTCCCTCATCCGCTCACGTCCGCAACCCAAGAGGACAATACACACTGCGAGCACTTTACCGCACCTCGCGACGATTCTCAAGCACGGGGACATACAACCGATTGTCCAGCGTGCGAAGCGGCGATATACTGCATACCAAGTAGCCACACAAATCAGGAAAGGAGCACTAATGGCAGCAATGACTTCACGCGAGCGGGTGCGGCGTTTGCTGAGCCATCAGGAGGCAGACCGGGTGGCAAAGCGTGACGCCATCTGGGGTGCCACCGAGAAACTCTGGCACAAACAGGGTCTGCCCGAAAATCAGAGCGCTTTTGACTATTTCGGCTTTGAGATCCGCGCCCTGGGAGGCGATCTCACACCCCGGCTGCCGACAAGGGTGCTCGCCGAAGACGATGAATACATCATTGAAACCACGCCCTGGGGCGGCGTCCGCCGCAACCACAAGGACTACTCCACCACCCCCGAAGTGATAGACACTCCCGTAAAGACTCCCGATGACTGGAAGAAGCTCAAACCGCTTTTGCAGCCACACTTCACGCGCGTGGACTGGGCCAGCGCGCGGCGCAACTACCTCAAATGGCGTGAGGCCGGCGAATACATCGTCTTCTCCGCTGCCACCGGCTACGACAACTGTCAATCCATAATCAACAGCGAACGCCTCCTGACCCTAATGGCCACCGAACCGGAGTTTATTCGCGACATCCTTATGACCCATTCCCGCCTTGTTGCCGAGACACTCAAAATGATGTATGCGGAGGGTTTTGAGTTTGACGGTGTCTGGACCTACAACGACATGGGCTACCGCAACGGCCCGCTCTTTAGCCCGCAGATGTACCGCGATATCGTCATGCCCGGCGAGAAACTCATTTATGATACTGCCCACCAACTTGGCATGCAGACCATCATGCACTCATGCGGCAACATTGTGCCGCTACTGCCGGCGGTGATTGAGGCAGGAGTGGACTGCTGGCAGACCCTGGAAGTAAAGGCCGGAGTTGATGTGCGCCCCCTCAAGAAGCAATACGGGGGAAAATTGGCCTTCTTTGGCAACATTGACGTGCGCGCCATAGAGGACCCGGACCCGCGCGTCATTGAGAACGAAATCAAGGTTAAGCTTGAAGCGGCGATGCCCGGAGGCGGCTACCTCTTCCACAGCGACCACTCCATTCCGATTGATGTGTCATTCCAGAAATACCAGTACGTCATGGAACTAGTTGAAAAATATGGCAGATATTGAGGCCCACCATGCCTCAGGAAAGCCAAACGAGGTAAGGGCAACGATACTGAGGCCGGCCTTGACGGCGGCGGGGACCTCACCAAGGCAAAACGTTATCCCACCGTGCCTAAACAGGGCACTCCCGGCGCGCCTCCTGGTGCTCGGTGTGTCAACCCTGGCTGCGGCTTGCGTGTACGCGGCGCGGGAGAGTTTTAGTCGCCGCGGTTTATGGGTTCTTCAGCCTGACGCTCAGGAGTGTGACACGCGACCTCATCCGCGCCGGCCAGCGCCGCAACTAAAAGCAGTAAAGGCCGCGGGACACGTAATCGCGGCGCGAAAGCCGCCCTGCTCGCGCCTCACTTCGTCACGCCGGGGAGACGGGAGAGAGCCGTCGCCGCAGCAGTACAGGTGTATTGATGCAGTGAAAACGCAGGCGAGCACGAAAATGCCGACAGCAGCCAACATGCACACCCTCATGTCCTGTCCTACGGGCTCCCTGGCGTTATCCCGAGCTTCGTTCATGCAAGGCCTGGAGGAACGGGAAAGCGAGTCACATTTTCTTCACCGCGTACTTTTCCCATCCCTTCGCATCCTCGGCCGCCCGAAGAATGATTTCAAGAACGGCTCGACCCTCTTCAACAGAGTGCAGGGGACGCTTCCCTTCCCGGAGGCAATCGGCGAAATGCCCCATTTGCTCTGTAAAAGTTTCCACCGGACGCAGGCTCCACTTCGCCGGCTCGCTGAATCCCTGCGGCAGGAAGAAAAGATCGTTGTTGGAGCCGAATATCTGTCCCTTCTCGCCGATGGCGTGGATGTGGTACGTGCCATAGGGATTCCGGAAAGCCCACGAGGTGAGTATCTCGCCAATGACACCATTGGCGAACCGCACTTGGACGCTGGCGGTGTCCTCGCCCTCAATGTCCTGCACGTAGCGATTCATACTGGCTCGCACGCCGACGACCTTGGAAGCTACCAAGTGCAGGAGCCGATAGGTCGGATGGTAGCCGGTGTCAATCAACTCGCCGCCGCCCTGCATGCGCCGGTTGGCCCGCCACTTGCCGCTAAAGGTACCAGGGGCGGCCAGAAAGCAGTCCTGCGAGCGCAGCCAGAGAAGTCGGCCGATCAGGCCCGCTTCAATAAGGCGCTTGGCCTCACGCACAACAGGCATGAAGAGTTGATTGTGTGCCGACATGTAGGTGATGCCTGCCTTCTTCACCGCGGCAGCGATGCGGTCAGCATCCTTGAGACTGGTGCACATCGGCTTTTCACAGAGGATGTGCTTGCCGGCAGCGCAGGCATCAAGGATGGCCGGCGCATGGAGGTGGTGTGGCAGGCAGATGTCCACCGCGTCTATCTGATCGCCCATTGCGCGCAGCATCTCGCGCCAATCCTTGAACTGCGCCTTGACGCCGCCAAGTTGCTCGCTGCGCGCCTTGAGATTCGCCTCGGAAATATCGCAGAGCGCCACGCACTCTATCTTGTCACTGTGGGCAAGGATGCCCTTGGCGTGGGCAGAAGCGATGCTGCCCGCACCGATGAAAGCCAGCCGTACTTTTCTCTTTACCTTCCCCGGCATTGTCAGCCTCCTTCCTCATTGTTATGATGCGCGATGACAAAGTGTGGAATCGTCGCACTTGCAGCAGGACATGTCAATAGGGCAAGCGTCCAGCAATGGAGAAAATCAGGCTGGGTTTCGTTGGCGTGGGCAAGATGGGCCAGATGGCCCATTTGCGCAACTACGCGACATTGCCGGACTGCGAAGTCGTTGCAATTGCCGAGTTGCGGGCGGAAACAGCCCGCATCGTAGCCACGCGTTATGGCATCAGGAAGGTTTACCGCGACCACCGCGAAATGCTCGCCACCGAGAAACTTGATGGCGTCGTCGCCACGCAGCCATTCAATCGCCACGCGTTGCTCCTGCCGGACATTTATCCGGCCGTGAAGCACGTATTCACCGAAAAGCCGCTGGCAGTGTCGGTGGCGGCGGCCGAACGGCTGGCACAACAGGCGGCAGCCGCAGGTTGCACACACATGGTGGGGTATCACAAGCGCTCAGACCTGGCCACCGTTTATGCGAAAAAGGTGATTGATGAGTGGCAGGCATCGGGAGAGATGGGCGCGCTCCGGTATGTGCGCATCCTCATGCCCGCAGGCGACTGGGTCGCTGGCGGATTTACCGGACTGCTTGACGCTGGCGACAGGCCACCCGCACTGGAAACCGAACCGGCACCTGCGGATATGAACGAGGCTACCGCCAGGCAATATATCGCCTTCGTCAACTACTACATCCATCAGGTCAACCTCATGCGCCACCTTCTCGGCGAACCATACAAAGTCACCTATGCCGAGCCAACCGGAGTCCTCCTGGCTGTGCAAAGCGCGTCGGGAGTGCCCGGCGTCATAGAAATGACGCCCTACCGCACGACCATCGAATGGGAGGAATCAGCGCTTGTCGCCTTCGAGAAGGGGTACGTCCTGCTGCGGCTGCCTGCACCGCTAGCTACCCACCGGGCCGGCACGGTGGAAATTTACCGCGATCCAAGCGGTGGCGCGACCCCAGAACGAACCTCGCCCACCCTGCCCTGGGTGGATGCCATGCGCCAGCAGGCCATGAACTTCGTCAGGGTGTGCCGGGACGAGATAAAGCCGCCCTGCGACGCCACAGAAGCGGTGGAAGACCTCCGGGTTGCGCGGGAATATATCCGTCTCAGGTCGGAATTCCGATGACCCTAATTACCGATCCGCGGGCTTCGGCCGAATGTTCTGCCGCAGTACAAGTATCGGAGCAGCGGAATCATGACCGGGCCTGACACATTGCGGCGGGTGCGCATCGTGGCCACCATCGGGCCGGCATCAGTCCGCCCGGAGACGCTGCGGGAAATGGTGGCTGCGGGCATGAATGCGGTGCGGCTCAATTGCTCGCATGGCACCCCAGAGGAGCGCGCACGGGTTATCGGCATGGTCCGCGAAATCGCCGCGGAGGCCAACCGGCCGGTGGCCGTGCTCCTTGACCTGCAGGGGCCGCGCATCCGCACCGGTGCCCTGCGCGGGAACAAGCCAGTCCATCTGCATGCCGGCGATCAACTCATCATCACCACCGAACCCACCGAGGGCGACAGCATCCGTATTAGCAGCACCTATGCCGGACTGGCGCACGACGTGAAGCCGGGCATGACTATCCTCATCGCAGACGGCACGTTGCAGCTCGTGGTGCAAGAGGTGCGCGACAAAGAGGTGCTGTGTGAGGTGGTCGTCGGTGGTGAACTGGGCGAGCACAAGGGCATCAACATCCCTGCTGCGTCAATTTCGGCGCCAGCGCTTACGGAAAAGGACGAGGCCGACCTCCGTTTCGGGGTGGTGCACGAGGTGGACTATGTAGCACTTTCATTCGTGCGGAGTGCAGCGGACATCCGCTACGTGCGGCAGATGTTGCACCAGGCAGGGGCACGCATCCCGCTTATTGCCAAGATTGAACGCCGTGAGGCCATTGACCACCTGAACGAAATCCTGGAGGAGGCCGACGGGGTGATGGTGGCGCGGGGTGATCTCGGCGTTGAGACCTCCAGCGCCGACGTGCCCATACTGCAAAAGCGCATCATCGCCGCGTCTAACCAGCACCTGAAACTGGACATCACAGCAACACATATGCTGGAATCCATGGTCGTCAATCCCCGCCCAACACGCGCTGAGGCCGCCGACGTTGCTAATGCCGTGTTTGACGGTACCGACGCGCTCATGCTGAGCGCTGAGACGGCCATCGGTCGTCATCCGGCACTAGCCGTGCGGATGATGGACGCCATCGCCCGGCGCGCCGAGGAGGAGATGGCAGAATTCGGACGAACATTACCCCGCAGCCGAGCGGCACTGACAATTACCACGAGCACGGCCCGCGCGGCGTGCCTGACGGCAGACGAGATAGGGGCGCGCGCCATCGTGGTCTTTACCCAGTCGGGCCAGACAGCGCTCCTTGTTGCGCAACACCGGCCGCGCACGCCGATAATCGCTCTAACGCCCCAGGAAAGCACTTGGCGGCGACTGGCGCTTGTGTGGGGCGTCTCGGTACATCGTATCCCCACCGCCAAGGACGTGCCAGGCATGTTCGCGGCGATGGAGCGCGAACTCCTGGCCAAGGGCATTCTCGCGCGCGGGAACCTGGTTGTGACAACATTCGGCACAACTGAGGCAGAAGGCACCACCAACCTCATGCGCATCTATCGCATCGGCGAGAAACCGCCAGCGGGGCTGTGACCGGTAAAACGCCTAGGAGAGCAGTATGGCACGCGCTACAAGACTGCGAGTCGCTACATTTAATGCCAACTCTGTGCGGGCCCGCCTGCCCATTATCCTGGAATGGTTGGCACAGCACCGCCCAGACGTCCTCTGCCTCCAGGAAACTAAGGTGGCGGATGCCGAGTTTCCTCAGGAAGCCTTCAATGAAGCCGGCTATCGCGTTTACTTCCGTGGAGAAAAGGCCCACGCTGGGGTGGCCATCGCTACGCGCGAGGAGCCGGACGCCGTGGAATTCGGTTTCACGCGGGGCACTGAACGCGACGAGACGCGTCTCGCCCGGCTTACACTGCGCGGCGTGCCCATCGTCAATACCTACGTCCCGCAGGGCCAGAGCCTTGAGTCGCCAATGTTCGCTTACAAACTCAAGTGGTTTGAACGCCTACGTGAGTTCTTCGCGCAACATTACAAGCCTACCCAGCCACTCATCTGGGTTGGCGACCTTAACGTCGCGCCTGAGGAAATTGACCTGGCCCGCCCCAAGGACAACCAGAATCACGTTTGTTTTCACATTAGTGTGCGCCAGGCGCTCCGAAAAGTGGTCCAGTGGGGCTTCGTGGACGTGTTTCGCCGCCACCACCCGGAGCCGGGCCACTATACCTTCTGGGATTATCGCTTTCCCACCGCTCTGGCGAAGAACATCGGATGGCGCGTTGACCACATCCTGGCAACCCGCGCGGCGACGGAGCGATGCGTCGCCTGCTTCATTGATAAGGAGCCCCGCCTGAAACCGAAGCCTTCCGATCATACATTCGTCGTGGCCGACTTCACGATGTAACAATCGCGCCCGACAACCAATTGAAAAACCGGGACACGAAGGCTATGCTTTGCCGCGGCTCTCAACCTTCGGCAAGCACAAACAGGACGCTGACATAAAGACCTCTGCTTCGCATGCCCGCTTGACACTGTGCCACGGTCTCTTTATTATCCCCTCGCACCGCGCCAAGTGAACATCTGCAATTACGGAGGTGCCGCTTGCGTCTTTCAATTTCCGGACGGGTAGTGGAAATTGCTTACCGGGACGTGGCGCTGCCGACGGGGGATTTCATACGCCTTGCCCGTAAAATCGGCTACGACGGCGTAGAACTGCGCATCACCCAACTGAAACCGGATATGCCGGAGTCTGAGATTGACGACATCAGCGCCATTCTGCAGAAGACTGGCGCTACCTTTACGCGCTACATGACCTGGAAGGTCGGCGACGAGGAACAGTGGGCACAGTTCGTGCGCTGCGTCGGCCTCGCTAAGCGACTCGGTGCCGAGTCAGTGGGCATCTGGGTGGTGGACGTGGCCTGGACGAAGCGTTGCTGCGACCTCCTCGCCGACCACGGCCTGCCGCTCGTGCTCCAGGTGCACAGCGGTCCCCATCTCGGCACCCCGGAACACTGCCGCGCGTTTCTAGAAGCAGTGAAACGGCCCAACCTGCGCCTCATGTACGACCCGGCGCACTTCTACCTCAACGGCAAGCCCTACGGGCCAGAGGTCATAGAGCAGTTCCGTGACGTCATCTTCTGCGGCGGCTTCCAAAAGATCGAGCGGTATGAGGAAAACGGGAAGGTGAAGAGCCGCCGCCTGCCCTGGGATTCGCCGAGCGGCGTGCGACTGGAGGAGGCGGTCGCCGGGCTGCGCCGCATCGGCTTCAACGGCCCGATCACTGTAATAGAGCCCTACGACGAAACGCGCTCCCCCGAGGCGCAGATGCGGGACTACTACGTGCACCTCCGGCGGATGCTGACCAAGCCGTTGCAACATCCAAATAAGGACTAGAGCACCCGGCAGGCGTGATCAAATCTACCTCTCAAAGCGCGGTACCGGGCGCCAGTTACCGTCGCTCATCGCGGACTCGTGGGCGACTAGGCCGGGCACAGTAAAGTCCACCGCGCGCACCACATCAATCGGTGGCCGCTCCCCGCGCTCAATGGCGTCCAGAAAATCACGAATCATGTAATACTCCGAGGTGCCATGGCCGCCGCGTCGCGCCTCTTCCGGTGCCTCCGGATCGCTGATGGGGCAGGGGATCGGCCTCGCCCCCTCCTTCCTGCTCATCTCTCCCTCTATGTAGAGCAAACCGTCGCCAGTACCGCGCTGGTTCTCAACGTAGCCTTTCGTCCCGTACAGCGAGTACCAGACTAGATGAGGGTACCGCGGCGCCACCTGGCTCCGCAGAATCTTGATGAGCGCTCCCTTTTGTGTGCGGAAGAGGCCCACCTCCATGTCCAAAAACCCGAGATGCTCCCGGTGCTGTGGCATGCGGTGGAAACCGGCGTGGCGGCCACAGGCCTCCACGATGTAGTCGTCCATGAGCGTGAGCAGCGGTCCGAGGCAATGAGCGCAATACCAGATAGGCGGACGCGCGTGCCGCCAGTAATATGTGCCTGTCTTCTCATCCACGAGGAGATTCACAATCTCGTGGACGTACTCCCCCTCGGCGTAAAAGATGTCACCGAGCCGGCCCTGCGCGATGAGTTTCCGCCATTCGCGGACGAAGTGAAAATAGCAGTAGTTCTCCGCCATCATGTAGGTCTTGCCCGTCCGCCTGACAGCATCCACCACTTTCTCACACTCAGCAATGGTGTAGGCGGCGGTCTGCTCGCAGAGCACGTGCCTGCCGCTTTCAAGCGCGGCAATGGTCTGCGAGGCGTGAAAGGCAATGGGCGTAGCAATAATGACGATTTCCACGGGGGCGGCAAGAAAGTCCTCAAACTGCGTGAACAACTGCCGGTCGGCCAGGCCGAAGGCAGCGCCAGCCCTTGCCAGCGTCTCCGGGTTGACGTCGCAGAGTGCCACGGTCTCCATGCGCGGATGTGCCGCGAGAACGCGGGCAAAACTGCCGCCGCGCGACAGGCCAACGATCCCAACTTTCCATCTTTTCACAGGAGACTCCTTTGCAAATTGCTGCCCCATTTTTCCCCGCCGGGAGCCTTGGCGGCTCTGGACCCTGCCGAAACTTTCTCTCAAGTAGCCTGGGGCCTGCCTTGGGTCGCAAGTTGGTTCAGGAGCCGCACTAACTCATCTGCCATCATTTCGCCAGTTCCACGCGCGACCTTGCTGCTGCGTGCGTTGAACAGTTCATATCCGCCCTGTTCGTAGGCCGCTGCTGTGGGAATATACCCGACGTAGTCGTTTGCCAGTTCGGCCACGGCTGTTACAGCAAATGGGGAGCGGCGTTTGACGTCCAACCCAAGGGCAACAAAGTATTCGCCCGGCACGGCGGCCACTGCGAATTCGCCGATGACCAACGCCTGAACCACCGTTCGCAGCGAACGTTCCCCAAGTCGGCGCAGGTGCTGCCACTCGGCGCGAAAGTATTCAAGCCCGGACGGCCACTTTCGGCGGATTTCCTCCTCTTGGAAGACAGAAAAATCGCGGAGCGGAACCTCCACCTGACTCTCCCGCGCGCGCAGCACCGCACTCGTGGTCCAGTTTACTTGATTGTACAGCTCCGCGAGGGCCACCGCCAAGCGGTCAACCACCATCTGCGGCGTGACGCTGCCTGGGCGATTGATATCACCGCACGCGCCAGCGAGGAATATGGAGGTAAAGTCACCACGAAGAGCATGAATCAGCCGCTGCCAGACGTGATACGGGAAGTCCGCTGAGACATTTCTCCACGTGAAACAATGGGCGTGGAGGGCATAACTCCACACAAGCGCCAGGGGGGAGCCGGTTGTCCGCCGCACCGCCAGCAACCCCAACTCGTCATCCACTGGTCCGGCGGGCGGACATTTGTCGCGCTCGCCCACGGGCAGAAGCCAAGCGTTGATGGCGTCGTCGGGCGCGCGCAGCCGACGCCGGTTCTCCCCCAAGCCCGGCACGCGCGTCGCGGCCCAGCCCACCTCGGCGGGCGCCAGCCCCTCCGCGGCTTGCGCGACCGCGGCAACGATGGCCCTCACCACACGCGCCAGATAAGCCTCGTCGGGCCGAACCCTGTCACCGTCTAGGAGCCCTGCAACATACGGCCCTGCGTGGGTGTGCGAACAGGCCACGAGGACGTTCTCCGGGGGGATACCAGTTTCCTGCTGGATGCGGTGCTTGGCCTCATTCACTTCCCTCCCCAGGAGCGCGATGAGGTCCAGGGCGATGAAGGCGAGGCGCGTAGCACCGTTGTCCAGCACCAGCGCATGTGCCATGAGGGGCGTATCAATCCCCTCGGCGTAGCGCGGCCCCAGCGAGCCACACAACGCCGTGCCCACCGGCGGAGTGATGTCGGTGCGACCCGTCCCCGCATAGAGCCTTGCCACTGCACCACTCCTCCCTGGTCCGCTACCTGCGAAAAATCACGACACCAGCGCGCGACAGGGGCAGGAGTTTACCCGTAGAAACATCGGAGAGCAAGAGAGCCACTGCGTGGGCGCGCCGCACAGGAACATGCACGCGGCGGCATTACGCCTCCCCGCCGGCCACGCACTGCTATCAGCGAACGAGACCTTTTCCGCCGCCGAACCAGTGCTGCGTCCGCAGGCAAATCTTCACCAGGAGGAGCATGACGGGAACTTCGATGAGGACACCCACGACGGTAGCCAGAGCTGCACCACTGGAGAGGCCGAACAGCATGGTCGCCGTGGCGATGGCGACCTCAAAATGATTGCTGGCCCCAATCATCGCCGAGGGCGCGGCGTCCTCATAGCGCAAGCGCAGCACCCGCGCCAGGCCGTAGGCCAGCCAGAAGATGAGATTCGTCTGAATGAAGAGCGGAATGGCAATCCAGAGGATGGTCAGCGGACGCGACAGGATGACGTCGCCCTTGAACGAGAAGAGGAGAATCAGCGTGATGAGAAGGGCGATGATGGTCACGGGAGTCAGAAGATGGAGAAACTTTGCTCGGAACCACTCCTCGCCTTTCGCTCCAATAATCCACTTGCGCGAGAAATAGCCGGCCACCAGCGGCAGCGCCACGTAGATGGCGATGGAGAGCAATAGCGCCTGCCAGGGAACTGGCAGCCGGCCGACGCCGAGCAGGAATCCGCCGAGCGGTCCATAGAGGAGAAGCATAGTCAGCGAGTTGATAGCGACCATGACCAGCGTGTGGCCGTCGTTGCCGCGCGCTAGAAATCCCCACACCAGCACCATCGCCGTGCACGGCGCGATGCCCAACAGGATGCAGCCGGCCAAGTAACTGCGCCAGAGCGGAACTTCAAGCCGCTTGACCACATTGCCGCCCCCCTCTGGCGAAGCCACCACCCTGCCATTGTCCATGTCATACCAGATGACCCTGCCAGCGCCGTACTCCGCGTTTTCGGGCAGGTCAAGGCCGAAGGGCATCTTGACGTAATCCTTCGCATCCACGCCGACAAAGCCTACGAAGAGTGTCCCCAGGAAGACCAGGGCGATGGCGTACATCGTGAACGGTTTGATGGCCCAGTTGACGAATAGCGTCAGTCCGACGGGTTTGACGCTCTTTCCCGCCTTGAGCACCTCCGCGAAATCAATCTTCACCATGATCGGATACATCATGAAAAAGAGGCATATGGCGATGGGAATGGAGACAACGGGCGCCTCGCCGACGTAGATGGCCAGGCCGTCAAGGAACATGGCAACTCGCGGTGCCACCTTGCCGAGCACCATGCCGGCCAGTATGCAGAGGATGACCCAAATGGTCAGATATCGTTCAAAGAAGCCCAGTGTTCTCGCAGAAGGAGTCGACGCGGCATCGGAAATCATCACCTGGCCTTCCTCTTACTGGCTCAACATGGTTTACGCGCCGTAACGTCCAGACTCGTCACATAATCACTCAATCGGTGGTCCGCCGGTAGTGCGGCCCGCAGCGCCGGCGCTAGGGCCGCCTCCAATCCCATTGCCTCAACGACAGACCGTGGTCTGGGAACGAGCCGGATCGCGTTGAAGCCCGCCGCCCGTGCCATCCGTTCTATGTCCCTGATAAGAGCAGCCCCAGCAACGCAGCCGATCAGTGCCTCTAACGAAGCGCATACCTGCTTGGGAAGCGGTTGCAGGAGTGCCAAGTCGCTGACCGCAACCCGGCCACCCGGTTTCAAGACCCGGAACATCTCCCGCCACACCTGGGCCTTGTCGGACGAGAGATTGAGCACGCAGTTGGAGATAACTACGTCCACGCTGGTGTCGGCAACGGGCAGGTGCTCGATTAGGCCGCGGCAGAACTCCACATTGTCCAGGCCGGTCTGCGCCCGGAACCGCGCTGTGTTGGCACGGGCGCGGGCAATCATCTCCGGGGTCATGTCCACGCCGATGACGCGGCCTTCCGGCCCGACCTTTCGCGCCGCGATAAAGACGTCAAAACCAGCGCCGCTACCCAAGTCCAGAACCACCTCCCCCGAAGTAAGCGAAGCCAGCGCTGTCGGGTTGCCGCAGGAGAGACCCAGGTTCGCTCCTTCCGGCAGGTCCGCAAGTTCGGTCTCGGCATAGCCGATTTCCCTCGCCAGCGCAGCGGTATCACCCGCGCCGCAGCACGAGGCCTTCGGCCCGCAACAACCGGCCACCCGACCAGCCGCGATTGCGGCATAAGCAGAGCGCACGGCGGCGCGAACTTCCGCACCTCTGGCCTTGCTCTCGCGACAGTTCATCACGATTCTCCACGCTTGCCAGCATGAGACGAATCGGCCAAGTTAGACCAATCGGTCCGCTCTACAAAGGCGCGAATCTCGTCCCGCACGCGGCGGTAATGTGCCAGCGCCTCCTCCTCGCTCCTGGCGTTGCGCGCGAGGCGTGGCGGATCATCAAATCCCCGGTGAATGACCTTCACACGACCGGGAAAAAGCGGGCAACTTTCGTGCGCATCGTCACAAACGGTTACCACACAGTCAAGATCCACATCCATAACTTCCCGGAGATGCTTGGAGCGCTGGGCCGAAATATCCACGCCGGCCTCAGCCATGACCTTCACTGCACGCGGGTCCAGGCCACGCGCCTCAATTCCCGCTGAGTATGGCTCTACAATATTTCCCCGCAGGTAGCGCGCCCAGCCCTCCGCCATCTGGCTGCGGCAGGAATTACCGGTGCAGAGGAACAGGACCTTCACTTTTTGTCGCACAGGCGCTCCAGATTCATCTTCAGAACTTTCCTTAACCTCTCGGCATCGGCAATGGCGCCAGGATCGTTGCGGAGGGCCGCGCGCACCCAGGCAATGCCCCCACGCGCCACCGGTGGTGTATCTTTGCCTGCGAGGCGGAAATAACGCCACCGCCCCCGCCTGCGGACCGCCACCAGACCCGCCTGATGCAGGACGGCCATGTGCTTGGAGACCGTGGAAGGCGCAAGGCGGAGAAACTCGGTCAACTGGCAGAGGCACAGTTCGCGCCCTTCCAGTGCACGGAGGACGCGCACCCGGTTCTCGTCGGCCAGCGCCCGGCTGACCACTAGAAAATCCTTAATGCCGTGAGTTCCATACTTCGCCATGTAACTAAACATATCAGACCGCCCCTTGTGCTGTCAATACCACATTTGCTCTCAAGAGCAGCAGCAATGCCCCTCGCTAGGCGCGCAGTGATCCGCCCGCAACAATACCCAAGAAACACTCGGTGGTTCAGCCAGGGTCCGGGGCGATCGGGGCCTATTGCATCGGCCCTCCTCGCGTTCAGGAGGTGAAAGAAAGACCATAGACATACGTCAGGCTGTAGTAAATGCCCGCGAGGATAAAGATTGTGCCGGTGGCCATGCGGACCCAACGCTCAATCTGGGTGAGGCGGTTGAAGGCCCTGGCCACGTACTGCGACGCGAAGGCCATGAGGAAAGCGAACACGATGACGGGCAGCGCTGTGCCCACGCCGTAGAGGATCGGCAGGAGGAAGCGCGACGCGCTGGCCGTGGCGAGGGGGATGAGTCCCCCGAAGAAAAGGCCAGCGGAGACCGGGCAGAACGAGAGCGCAAAGATAACGCCTAGTGCCACGGCCCAAACGAGGCCGCCGCGCGCGGCACGTTCCTGCACGCTGACGCCTGCCAGGCTCAGCGAGCCGGCGCCTCCCAGAAATCCAAGGAGAAGCATACCAACGAGGATGAGGATCGGACCAAGAATCTGGTTGAGGTAACGCTGGAAGAAGCGGGCAACTTCGCTGGCGGCCATGAAGCCGGCCATAATCACCACGCCAAGCAGCAGGTAGGCCACAGTTCGGCCAAGCGTGTAAAGAAGCCCGGACAGGAGGACATGCCGCGAATTGCCGACTCTTCGGCCGATGAAGGAGATCGCAGCGATGTTGGTGGCGAGCGGGCAGGGGCTGATGGAGGTCAGGATGCCGAGCCAGAGTGCGGTGCCGATAGCGAACCAGGACATTAGACCTTCTCCCGCGGAAGCCGCTCAAGTTGGATGCGAATGGCCTCGCGTACATAGGCCATGAATTCGTCCCGCTTGCGGGCCTTGGTCCAGACCGCATCCAGCCGGTCGTAGGCGACCTCCCGGCCGGACTCAATCCGCACCACAACTACCGTGCTGGCAGCGATGTCATACCGGCGCGCGAAGTCCGTATCCTTCATGTAATCCACAGACCGATACTCAATACGACCAGAGGCCAACTCACGGGCAAATTCCCTCTCCAGGAGTTCCTTGGTCAGCCATTCAATCTGGTTGCACTCCCAACAGCGAAAGGTCATGTGCACCGAATAGACGATGACCTTATCGGCCCCAGTGGTCCCCGGCGTCGCCGGGATGCTCGTGCCGGTGGTGGACGGCGCTGGCGGCGCGGTCTGCCGCCCCAGAGCGAAACCAATGGTTACCAGGACGAAGCCAAGGAGAACCCGTCCCAACCAGACCTTGGCCTTCATGGCAGCCCTCCACGCCACGGACGTCAGCGCGGGATTACCTGACGCCCATCCTCGCCAGTTGCTCCTCGACCTTTTCCTGCGCCAGGAACCCAGTGTGCCGAAAGACCTCGTTGCCTTGGGCGTCAAAGAAGATGAGCAGGGGGATGCTCTGCACGCCGTAGCGGGTAGCAAGCACAGGTTCCTTCTGAACGTGGACAAACACCACGTTAAGCCGTCCCTCGTATTTTTTCGCCACCGCCTGGCGGACAGGCTCCATCATGTCGCAGGGGATGCATCCCTTGGCACCGAAGTTGGCGAACGTGGGCTTGCCACTGGCGCGCGCCCGGTCCACTGGGTTGTCCATGGCCTTTTCGGCCTGTTCTCTCGCCCACTCGGCGGAGACCGCCACCGGCATCCGCTGTGCCAGGGTCCGAATCTGCTGCTCCAGGACGCGCTGCTGCTTCTGCTGGAGGAGGTATTGCTTTATCTGCGGCCCGACCTGCGCGAGGGACGCCGCGCCCACCATCTCGCGGTTCTTCTCGTAGAACTCGACGATTTCCGCATCGCTGACCGTCACCCCCTCTACCAGGCGCCCGACGAAGGTATTGAGGAGAGCGCGTTCATCGCCGCCCGCATCTCCGCCCTTCTGCCGGGCCTCTTGCACCAGTAGTTTTCGGGTGGCCGTCTGTTCGAGAAGGAAGAAGGCATTCTTGCGGAGCGCGGCGCGGAGTTCTGCCGGCTGCTGGGCGATTTCCGCGTCAAGGTCACTCTGGCAGATGACGAGGTCGCCGGCACGCAGGAGCACGCCGTCAGGCAGGGGCATGAGTCTGGCGTGAGTCAGCGCCGCGGACGCCAGGTGGGGATATTTCTCGCCGACCGTCGGGGCTGTCTCGTCTACCTGGAAGGATGAAAGAAACGTGGAGGGTGCCATCGCCGCCCCGCTGCCGAGCCGAGATGTGCCCGAAGCGGCCGGCCTACCGCGCGGGTAGAGCGCGAAGACCACCCCGGTGAGAACAACAACCCCGGCAATGACCACCGCCTTCCACGGCAAGAGAGGTGCCCGCAATGGTTCGGGCGACCCGGCCTCCCGCGGCACGGGCGAATCCTCAAAGAGGCTGCGGGGTTCCGGCTTCTCCTTCATGTCCTCCCTCCGCTGCTCACCTCGCTTGCTCCACCGACGCCAGAAGAGCAGGAGTATAACAAGCGCCACGGCCAGCCAGAATACCACCGAGCCATCGCCGGAGCCACTGCTACAGGGACACAATGGACCCATGCCTGGCCTACTTCCCCGCCGACTTATCCAAAGGTGGCGGGGCAGGGGGCGAATCTGTTCCTCCCTGCAGCTCGAAGGTGGGCCGGCAATGGCCCTGGCTCAGGGCCTTCTGAATCTGGACGTGGATCACGCGCTCCAGCACCACCAGCGCCGCCTGCGCATCCCGGTCGAGCACCGCCTGCTCAACCGCTTGGATATCCACGGCGCTCAACGAAATCACGACCTTCTGTTCGGGCATGGCACTTGGTCACGCGGTCCGCGAACCCGATACCAACTTCGCCCGCGCAGCCGCAAGCGCGGTCTCAAGGTCCTTCTCACTCAGGTCGAAGGCGTGTTTTTTCTCGATGCCGAGTTCGGTCACGACGAGATACCCGTAGTTGCTAATCCCGGCCTTGTCCACGCACTTCTTGGCACAACCGACCGGGCAGCCATCTAGCACCAGGACCCAGTCCGCGCCCTTGACCGAAGCAACCATGCCACTTACACATCCGCCTACGCCTGCCAAGCAGAAGAACTTGGCCTCGCCGGCCTCATCGAGCCGCTTCGCCACCTCGTTGGTAATCTGTCCGACGTTCGAGCCGCCACTGCAAGCGAGGACAATACTCACCTGGTTGGCGGCGCAGCAGCACTCATCCTTCTTCTTCGCTCGCTTGGGCTGCGGCGAACAACAGCTGTCGCGACCGGTCATCTTGCCTCGCCTCCTCAGGAAAGCATCACTTTCAGTTCCTCAACGCCAGGCACTTTGCCGGCGACCTTGACCACACCGTCCACAGCGAGGGCGGGGGTCATCATCACGCCGAACCTCATAATCTCGTTGATGTCGGTGACCTTTTCCAATGTGTATTCAATGCCGAGTGCCTTGGCGGCGGCCTCGGCATTCTCGGCCAGCTTCTTGCACTTCGGACAGCCCGTGCCCAGAACTTGCAATTTTTTCATCATCAGCCTCCTTTCCTGTATATCTGCGCGCCGGAATATGCGACGCTGGCTTCCCCCCGGTCACGGCGACCCGTCTCCTGCGGGCCTTTCCAACGCGGGTTGGCCTCCGCCGGCAGACCTCGCGGCAAGCCATCGTCCTTCATAATGTCCAGTGTGGTCCACCCCAGAAAAAAGTCGGCCAGTTCGTCAAGTTTGATGCGCAGGTGAATTCCCAGCCAGCCCAGGTGAAAGGTGCGGTCACAATCAAAATACTGATGCCCCGGCGGGCTGCGTTCGGCGCCCAGCGCCAAGCGTAGCGCGCCCTGGTCGTAGCGCGGCGGCCCTTCTGGCGTGACTCGCACCCCATCAGCCACTCCATGCTGCTCCGCACCCCAGATTACCGCGCCCCAGGTGCGGTCGTGCACGAAATCCAGCACGCCCACCCTGCCGTTGCCGATGCCGACGAGTTTGCCTTCAACGTGAGCGAAGCCAATCGGCAGGATATTCCAGAAACTCACAAATGCGCCCAAGTCTGGCCGGAGGTGATTAGAGACGGTGATCCCGACATCAAAGATGTCCAGTGCATCCCGACCCCGGTCGTGCAGATACATGCAACCCGGCGCGGCCAGGCAAAGGAACAAAAGCAGCAACATCACCACCCTACCGCATGGCGTTCCTTCCCGGTGACCACAGGCAAAGCCCACGAGCACCTCCTTTCCTCTCAGGCAACCACTCCCAATCCCCGACAGATCTCCACCAGCGCCTCGCGCAGGTGGCCGAAATCGCCCGAAAAAACAGGCGCGCAGGCACTTATCGGCACCTCGCCAGCGTGGACCTTGAGCGCGAAGGCGATGCAGGTGCTCTCGCCGCAAGCGCGGCAGTTACTCTGCGGCAGACGCCGCAGGATTTCCAACGCCGGCGGCCGCTCGCGCATCTCAAACGAGGGAACAATCTGCCGCCGCCGCGCCCAGACCTCGTTGACTTTGCGTCGGATCGCCTCCAATGTGCGCCATGCGTCCACCAGTTCATCCGCCTTAGCGACGGTGATCCGCCGAGGATACAGGCTCACCATGCGGTAGCCGTCCATGAACGTGAAGGTAGGCCCATGGCGATTGTACGATGCCTGCTTCATCTCCGTATTGAGATAGGGAAAGACCTCCGTCAGGTCGCCCGAAATATGCGCGATCAGCCGGATCTTGGTGACGTCCGCCACACACGGCGCGAGAACCATGATGGCGGCTTGCCCGAACACATCCTCGGCAAAGACGGGCGGTTCTTCTGCTGGAACCGCGATCCGAGCCGGACGGTATTCCACCCATCCGGAGCAGACGAAGTCGCCCATCCCGCCGGCCATCAGGACGGCACGCGTTTCCGGCGAAACCACCAGGCCGGCAGTTCCCACGCGGGCGTAACCCGGCCCCGCCGCCACAACCTCGTATGGCAGACGCATCTTGTCCAAGCGCGCCTTGGCGCGCTCGAACTCACCTGGCTGCGGGAATGTCGTAATCGTCCGATCCATCTTCAGTTTTACCGCCTCTTTGCTTCGTCAAAGGGCCAGGCCATAAGCATTGTTGCAAGATTCGAGAACGCCACCAAGAATCCGCGTCGCGGTCTCGGCATCGTCCCGGTTCACCGCCATGGCCAAGTCGTCCAGCCGGGACGACATGACTTTCAGTGCCGCTTGGTATTCCTGGCAGCGTTGCGCATCGTCAGGACAGGGGCATGGAGCTATGAGCGCACGGTTCCGCTGCTCCAACAGGTCGGGAAGCACGCGTTTCATGCCTTCCACTCCGACGTTTTTGTTCACGGCCACAGCGGCCTTGAGCGCCTTGCGCAGATGGAAGAGCTTATCGAGAGCATAGGTCAGCCCGTTCTCCTCGTGCATACTGACGAACAGGCCACAGCCGAAGCCGCATGCCTGAAAGGAACGTCGGGCACGGCCCGCTTCGAGATGGGCAGCCATGTCCTCCATCGCCTCGGCGATCTCCGCGAGCCGGACCTTGAATTTCCCGTCACGGGCATACTCCATCGGCGGATTGTTCTGATACTTGGCGCGGATCGCCGCCCACTGGGACTGCGCCTCCTTCAGGTGTTTCATGGCCTTCGCCTGCTTCTCCGGAGCAGGTTCCTTTGCAGCCATGAGTTCCTGGGCAATGGCGCAATAGGCCCGAATCTCCCGGCGGCACTGAGTCACGTCAGAGTCAAACTCCTTGAGCGACGGGCGCGCGGGTTCCTGCGCCTGCGCCAGGAAGGCCAAGCTCGCCAAACCCGCAAGGGCAACAAACCACCGACGCCTCCGATTCAAACCCTGCATGGTCCATACCCTCCAGTTCTCAGTGGGACACACCCGACGACTTCCGGCCGTCTGCTCATAGCCTCGCGTGCAGGTTGCGTTATCGAGCAGACGGCGAGGCGCGCCGGGGCGCAGAGCGGGCCGGCGACAACGCAACCGGGGATCCTTCTCTGCCGCCTAAGCACAGTGCGCATCCTTTTGTCCTTCCCTCAAGCTTTTGAGCGCCTTCTTGCGGCGCGAATTCGGAATCGCCTTTTCCGCCAGACCCTCCAGATTCTGGAGTATGGCCTCCAGCCTCTCGCCGGGGAACCCCACGACTGCCTCGCCAGGCTCGATGTCCGTGGCATCGCGACAGCCATAGCAGCCATAGGAGAAATTGAGGCGGCGCTGGATAAAGGGGATGACCGTTGCGTCCACGCACGTGGCCTGCAACACCGCCGTGTCCCCCAAGCGCCGTGCGCCGCCCGCGGCCCGCAGGTCGGCCAACAGCACCCACATGAGCTGCTCCACCAGGGCCTCGAGCACGATCACGTCCGGCGTGCCCGGGGCCTCGGCCAGAGGGCACAGCGCAATCCGGCGCACTGCCCCTTCGTCCAAACGCGGCATCTGCGCAAACATCGTCTTGCCGGTTTCCGGCTTGTCAACGATGCCAAAGCCAACGAGCCCCTTCCCTGACCGGAGGCCCTCCGGCAACGGGCGGAACCCGAAAGCGCCGGCCGCCGCCGGACAGGATAGTTCGTCGGGCTCAAGAATCACCCGTCGCCCGTGCCGCGCCCTCATGAGCGCCTGGCAATACCGGTGTTTTCGCAGGACCTCCCAACCGGAGAAGCGCCCACTCGGTTGCGTATCCCGTTCCAGGAAGACCCCCACCGGCGCCGTCGTCGGGCCAAGAATCTGCCGCATCCGCTCTTCAACCCACCGCCAGTTCGAAGTCATCTGAGGAGACTCCTCTGAGATATCATGTGGAACTCGCCATGCCTGCTTTCCGGCCGGCGCGCCGGCGCAGGCGTTTCCGCTGCTCTCGCGGCCGTCAGTGACAGCAAAGCAAGGCCGATGGCTCCGGCCACAAGGAACCGCGTAGCGCGGCTGGCAGAGGTCCTCATCATGGGTTCGAGACTCCTTTCTTCTTTCCGGCAACAATGACATACAAGCATGGCATCAACAAGAGCGCGACAAAGACTTCAAGAACCAACCCACCCACGGCCCCGGCAGCCATCGGCTGCAGCATGTCGCCGCCTTCCTCCAGACTCAAGGCAAGAGGCAGCAAACCGACGATGGTTGTCATCGTCGTCATTACGCGCGGGCGCAGGCGTATCTTGGCGGCCTGCAGGACCGCATCGAAGGGGGAAAGCTTCTCGCGCTCGCGCAGTTCGTCCGCGAATGTGAAGAGCAAGACGCCGTCGTTGACGGTCGCCGCGACGACCACCAGCACACCGATGATCACCGTCGCGCCCAGCGGCAGGCCGACCAGATACAGCGCGAAGACGAGTCCGGCCAGGCAGAAGGGAACGCTGCCGAGTATCAACCCCGGCAGCCGAAGGCTGTTGAATTGGACCGTCAGAACGATGAACGAGAAGAACGCTGCGAACGCCATGATGACCAGCACGGCCTGCATCATTTCGGCCATCATCTGCGCCTGACCGCCGTAAGAGAACTCATATCCGACCGGCCGCTCGACCTTCCCGAGCGCCGCCTTCAGTTCTTCGAGGGCTTGTCCAATGCTGACGCCCGCGGCGTCGCCGCGCACGATGACTTCCTTGATCTGATCCTCTCGTACGATCTCTACCGGGCCGACGGCAGGCGTGACCGTGGCCACGTCGCGGATGCGCAGATAGCCCCCTTGGGCGCAGTTCAGGACGAGGTTCTCGACGTCCTCCCGGGAGGTGATTTTTGGCTCTGGAACCATGAGGCGGATGTTGTAATACTTGTCCCCCTCCCGGTAGCGTGTGGCGACCGCCCCCGTCACCAGCGAGCGCAACGTATCGGACACATCCGCCACGGAGACCCCCAGGTCGGCGGCGCGCGCGCGATCCACCCGCACCTGATACTCCGGTTTGGTCATGTCGATTGAGACATAGACGTTGGTGAAATGCGCCAGGCTGTTCATCACTCCAGCGGTCTGCTGCGCAAGGTTGAACAGTTGGGGAATTTCTTCTCCTTTGATCTTAACCTCGATGTCGGCCTCTCCGATCTTGCGGATTCCCTTGACCTTCATCTGCATGACCATGGCATTGCCGCCAGGCACGGGTATCTTCGAGACCACCGGGCGCAGGCGATCAATGTACTCCTTCGTCGTCATCCGCCGCTTAGCGCGGGGGACCAGTTGAATGTCCAACTCGCCTTCATTGGCGATCTCGTAGGTGTATAGCCCCCACACCTTGCCGCCGACGAGCGTGAAGCAACTCTCAATGATCTCGTCCCCGGCTATCTTTTCCTCGATCTGGCGCAGGACGCGGTCGGTTTGGGCCACCGACGCGCCGGTGGGAAGCCTCACCTTGACCATGATCCGCCCGTCGTCCATCTGGGGCAGGAACTCACTGCCGAGGCGCGGCAGCAGGTAGATGCCCGCCGCCAGGACAAGGCCGAACAGGGGCACGACGACCCACCGTCCACGCAGCACGCCGCGAAGCAGCCAGCCATAGCCGTCCGTCACCCGCGCGAAGAAGCGCTCGAAGCGCGTCGCCTTGTGTGCCCGTCCCTGCTTTCCGAGAATGGCCGCCGTCAACATCGGCGTGAGGGTCAGGGCCACAGCCAGGCTGATCAGGACGATCCCGGCAATGACGAGGATCAGTTCCTTGAAGAGCAGGCTGGTCAGGCCCGGCACCAGCAGGAACGGCACGAAAAGCGCCAGGAAAGACAAGGTGGCGGCCACGACGGCGGGCCCGACCTCGGAGGTTGCCGCGACGGCGATCTCGTCGGTCGGGTCGTCCGGGCGCTCGTGCCGGAAGCGGGTGATGTTCTCGATGACCACGGTGGAGTTGTCGAGCAGCACGCCGATGGCGATGACCAAACCGCCAAGGGAGAAGATGTTCAAGGAGAACCCGGCCAGTTTCATCAGCCCAAAGTTCAGAATCAGCGTGGTCGGCAGGGCGATCACCATGACAAGCACCTGCCGCCAGCTCCCCAGGAACAGGTAAACCACAAGAATGAGCAGGATCGCGGCCTCGATGGCGGCGTTTCGGACGCCGGCAATGGCGGACTCTATGTAGTCGGCCTGGTTCTCGACCATGCCCAGCCGGATATGGGCGGGAAGGGTCGGTTCAAGCTCTTGAATGCGGCGCTGTGCCGCCCTGGCAACCTCGACCGTGTTGGCCTCGGCCTGCTTGAGGATGCTCACCTTGACGCAGGGTTTGCCGTCGAGTCTGGTGATGACGCGCGCCTCCTCGTGCGCGTCCTCCACCTGGGCGATATCCTTCAGTTGGACCTTGGCCTCGCCGTTTCGCGCCAGGACGATGGCGCGCAGTTCGTCCAGGTTGCGATATTCTCCCACGGTGCGGGCGATGAACTCCCGCCGCTCGGAGGTCACGCGCCCCCCGAACTGCTCGACGTTCTCCTCGCGCAGCCGCTTGATGATGGAGGCCAGCGTGAGGCCGTATTTCTCCATGCTTTCCTGGTCGAGATGGACGCGGATTTCCCGCTTCAGGCCGCCGACGATTTCTGTGCCGGCTACTCCCTCAACGGCCAACAGGCGGTCTTGCAGCCAGTTCTCCGTCCAGTCGCGCAGTTTCACCAAGTCCCACTGGTCGCTGCTGACCGTCATCTGAACGACGGGCAATTGGGAGGGGTCGGCCTTGATCACCACGGGCGGGTCAATGTCCTTGGGGAGTTCTCTCGCCACGCGGGCCATCGCCGCCAGAGCATCCTGGTAGGCCACATCCACGTCCACGCCATACTTGAAGTTGACCAGTAGCGTGTACATGCCCTCAATGGACGACGATTCGAGGTAGTCAAGGTTGTCCACCGTGGCCATCTGCCGTTCAATCGGGTCGGCAAGCTCCCTGTCAATCTCCTCCGGCGTGGCCCCTCGCCACCAGATGTGGACCTTGATCATCGGGTATGTGATATCCGGCAGAAAGTCCACTGGCAGCCGCCAAAGGCCGTAAAGCCCAAGGACCAGCAGGCCGACCAGAATGGCGCTGAGGGCCAGCCGGCGATGGACAGCGTAATGCGTCAGTTTCATTTCACGCCTCCTCCGGCGTTCCCGGCGGGTTGCGCTCCGACCTTTCCGGCGGGCTGCTTCCCTTCAGGCTTTCCGGCGGATGGCTTTCCCGTCTCCTGAACCCGCACGGCAGCGCCGTCTTTGAGCTTTTCGTTGCCCGCAACCACGAGCGTCTCGCCGGGCTTGAGCCCGCTGACGATCTGGACCTTTCCGCCCTCCTCAATCCCGGTCGTGACCTTACGCTGGACAGCCTTGCCGTCCTCGATAACATAGGCCACGCGCTCGCCCTTGGGCGTGACGATGACGGCATCGGCGGAGACCACGACGGCGTCTTTGACCGTCTGCAGCGGCAATCGCGCGCGGGCGAACATGCCGGGAACAAGCGCGACGGGTTCGGTCAATTCCACTTCAACCGTTCGCGTCCGCGTGCGGCGGTCGAGCTCCGGGTACACACGTGATATCTTCCCTTGGTATTCCTTGCCGCGAAATGCATCCAATGTCACGGCGATGCCCATACCTTGCTGGATAGCGGCAGCCTCGGCCTCCGGCACTGCGAACCGGATGACCAGGCTGGCGGGATCGAAGATTTCGACCAGCGGCGCGCGCGGCGACACATAATTGCCATCCGTGACCAGGACGCGGCTGACGATTCCGTCCCAAGGCACGGTGACCTGGTAATCGCCGGTGCTTTCCTCGGCCTTGATCAACTGGGCGCGGGCGCGCTCATACGTGGACTTGGCGTGGTCGAGTTGCTCGCCCGGCAAGGCCCCCTTTTCGACCAACTGTTCAACCCGCTTCAACTCCTGTGCCTCCTTGCGTACTTCCTCGCGGGCCGATACCAGCCAGGCGTCAGCCGCCTCTTTGCGCCCAATGGACAGCAGGACGTCTCCGGCCTTGACGCGGTCTCCCTCGCGTGCCTTGAGATTCTGGACCGGCCCTTCGGCGGGCGAGGCCAACCGTGCCACACGCACCGGTTCGACCGAGCCGGTCAACTCCAAAATCCGAGAAATGGTTTGCGCCTTGATCGTCTCCGTCATGACCAGCGGGAGCGGCTTTTTCGGAGCGGGCGCGGCGGTTGCCTGCGCGGAGCGCTTGGGGCCATATTTCCACAGGGCCAGCCCGCCGAGAACCAGAAGGCCGACCACAATCAGAACGACGACAAGCGGCTTTTTCATGACCTTTCTCCCGTGGCCAGGCGCAACTGCGCGATGGCAATGTTGTAGTCCGCCAGGGCGCGATAGTAGCTGGTCTGCGCTTCCAGCAGCGCGGTCTGCGCGTCCAGGACATCGGTGATGGACCCCTTTCCCAAAGCGTACTTCTCCTGCTCGATCCGAAGGCTTTCCTTGGCCTGCTCAATGGCCTTCTCTGTGGCGGTGATGCGCTCACGGGCCGAAGTAATGTTCAGCACAGCTGACTGCACATCAAGCGTGACCTGCAGTTCCAGCTTGCGAAGGCGCTCCTGGGCAGCGCGCAGGCGCGCCTGTTCCTGACGAACCTGTGCCGAGATACGCCCCCCCTCGAACAATGGAATGTCAATGGATAGGCCGATGGTTCCCACGTCCTCAACGCGGTCCGTGCCGCTCGGAGCATCGCTGGCGTGTCCGGCCCATCGTCCGCCATAACTCCCGCGCAGTGACACCGTGGGCCAATGCCCGCCCCGAGCTGCGTCCACTCGCCGCGCCTGTGCCTCGGACGCAGCCCGCGCGGCGAGGTAATCGGACCGTCGCGCGCGAGCAGCCGCTAGGCTTTCATCGAGGCTCACCTTCACCTCGGAGGACGCCAGTTCGCCCTGCACGTCCAAGCCCTCCCCCGCCGACTCCACTCCCATCAGGTTGAGCAGGACACGCTGCTGAATGGCCAGAGTGTTCCGCTCGCGCACGATGCGTTGATCGAGGTCGGCCAGCCGCACTTCCGTGCGAAGGAGGTCCACCCTGGTCGCCTTCTGGGCAACAATGAGGTCGCTGACGCGCTTGCGGTGTTCGTCCAGGGTCTTACGCGAAAACTCTAGCGACTCGATGACATGACGCTGGCCCAGGATGCTGTAGAAGACGCTGGAGACGTTGAACACGATTTCATCGCGGGTCCGCGTCAGGCGATGCTCGGCCGATTGCCGCAGAAGATCGGAAGCGCGCATTTCGTTCGTGATCCGCCCGCCCGTGTAGAGCGGCAAACTCAGGACAAGGTCTGCGTTGAAAACGTCCTTTGTGAAAACCCCGGGCTCGCCGTTTCGCGTGGCTGAGCTGAGTCGCTGGTCGTCCTGGAAGCGCGTATAGCCGCCGAGAGCGCGCACGCTCGGCCAACGTGCCGCCGAGGCAACGTCTGTCTGCGCCGCCGCCGCGTCAACATCCGCGACCGCCACTCCAACGTCCGGGTTCCGGCTCAGGGCGATGGCCACGGCTCGTTCCAGAGTGACCGGGCCGGGGTTCTCTTGCGGTGGGAGCTCCCGGTTGACGGCGGGCGGTCCGACAGAGCGCTGTCCGTATGCGGGGCGGACGGACGTTTCCGCACCTGTCGGGTTCGTCGCGGCGCAGCCTGCGAGCGCCAACAGCAGAAGCAGTAAAGCCGGTTTCATCCGCGTTTACTCTTCCATTCCAAGAAGCTGAAAGAGCGCTTGTCTTTGCTGCTCAAAGCCGTGGGAAGAGAGTGGAGGGCAATCCTCCACATTCGCTTCCGCAGCAGCCACGGCCGCTGCAAAGGCCAGGCATGTGCGCTGGCCGCACCGGCCGCAGTTCGTCTTCGGGAGAAGTTTGAAGACATCAAGCGCTTTGACTTGGCCGATGGTCTCATAAGACGGTTCTATCTCGTTACGTCTGTCGTTGACCGAGTTGATTTGCTCTTTCAGCCAGGCCAGCACTTCCTTCGCTTCGCCGTCGTCCCGGAGTCTTGCGATGGCAATCTTCTTCGGCTGGATGGTGATGGTTCTGCCGTGTTTGAGCAACCGGAGAAAGGGGACGTCGGGGTTATACATTCCTGGCCCAAGTTCGGCGTTCACGTATGGGAGCAGTTCCGTCAGGTCGTCCTCCAATTCCACAATGGCGTTCAACGTTTCCACCGACGGATTGCAAGGCGGGTTCAGCAGCTGCATCTTGTACTTTGCCAGAAGCATTGTTCCGCGTCCATGGCATCCGCACGGCGCTCAGGAACCTTCGTTGCGCTTATCCGGCATGGGGATAAGCAACACGGGCGCTTCGGCATGCCGCGCTACGTTATGACTGACGCTCCCAAGAAACAGCTCGCTCACAAATCCGCGGCCGTGACTGCCCATAACCACCAGGCTGGCCCGGCCCACCCGTGCATGCTCCAATATTTCGGCGGTTGGCGCTCCGTACGGGATATCAATGCGCACATCAACCCGGCGTGTGCGTTCAAGCCGGACCTTCAATCTCTCCAGGCGTGCTTTGTCTATCTCGTTGAATTCCTCCAAGCGGTGTTCCAAGTGCTTGCCGAGCTTCGTCTTGTCCTGAACATGCAGCAGGGTTACCCGCCGCGCGCCGCTCTTGACCAAGCTCCGCACATAGGCAAATGCCTGCTCGGCGTTGTCCGAGAAATCCGTGGGGAAAAGAACGTGGTCCAGGAAGTCGCACTTTCCGCCCACGCACGCCGGTTGACCGTCATCGGCGGTGGTAAGGCGAAGAATCAGAACGGGTCTCGATGCATTATGGATCACAGCGGAGGCCACCCCGCCCAGCAGTATCTCACTGCCCAGATTGTGCCCATGCGACCCGACAACGATCAGGGAGCAGCCTTCCTTCTGGGCGACGCGCGGAACTTCGACCTGCGCCAGGCCCGGCACTGCCTGCACGGTCGTGGCAAAGCCTTGCTTTTCGAGGATATCCCTGTGCTTGCCGAGTGTCCCTTCGATGTATTCCTTGATTTGCTGCGGGAAGGGGACCACCTGGCGAATGTCAAAGCAATGCACCAACATGCACTCGCGGGTTCCCAGCGCACGCAGTCCTCCCATGCATCTAACCATAGCCAAGGAGGCCGGAGACAGGTCCGTCGCCACAAGAGCCTTAGAAAACATCGTCGTTCTCCTTACCCCCAAATCGAGCCGTAGATCATTCCGCTGATCGTGGCCATGACGACCACGAGGGAAACGTAAACCACTGTCTTCTTCGTTCCCATGATGCTGCGAAGGACCAGCATGCTGGGAAGACTCAAGGCCGGTCCCGCCAGCAATAGGGCGAGCGCGGGGCCTTTGCCCATGCCGCTGCCGATGAGACCCTGAAGGATGGGCACTTCCGTCAGCGTGGCGAAGTACATGAGCGCGCCTGCAAAGGACGCAAAAAAGTTCGCCCTTAGCGAGTTTCCGCCTACGGCGCGGCTTACCCACGCCGAGGGGATCAGGCCCTCCTGACCGGGGCGCCCCAACAGCGCGCCCGCGACAAGCACGCCGAAGAACAGCAGAGGCAGTATCTGCTTGGCAAAGCCCCACGACTGGCTGAACCAGTCGCCTGCCTCGCCCTTGCCTGTGCTGGTGATCGCGGAGAGGCCGATGACGCCCACCGCAAATGGGATCGTCGGCTGGTGCGGGAACAGAAGCGCGACGACCGCCGTCGGGACGGCGGCTGCCACAATCTTCCACGGCTTCAACCGGAACCACAGGGCCAGAATCACGGCTAAGCCGATGCCGAAGGCACCCGTTAAATACCACTTGGCCGCCCAGATAGCGTGCCAGAATCCCGTTGCCGCCTCCGGCTTGCCCCAGTTGGCGAAGACAAGGATGCCGACCATCACGGCAAAAAAGAGGACGTTCTGCCAGAGCGGGCGGGACACTTCCGCCTCTGGCATGGCTATCTGTGTGTTTGCCTTCTCAGTCTCTTCCTTCCGAAAGCAGAGGTGCATCAGCAGCCCGATGATCACACTGAAGAGGATGGCGCCAACGGCCCGGGCAATGCCGAGTTCCAGCCCAAGAACGCGCGCGGTCATAATGATGGCCAAGACGTTGATTGCGGGCCCCGAATAGAGGAACGCCGTCGCCGGCCCCAGTCCTGCGCCCATACGATAGATGCCAGCGAACAGCGGCAACACCGTGCAGGAGCATACTGCTAAAATGGTTCCGGATACGGACGCCACGCCATAAGCAAGTACCTTGTTCGCCCGCGCACCCAGGTATTTCATCACCGACGCTTGGCTGACGAAGACTGCAATCGCGCCCGCGATGAAAAACGCCGGCACGAGACACAGGAGCACATGTTCCCGCGCATACCACTTGACCAAGTGGAGTGCCTCAAAGACAGCCCGATCAAAGCGAGCCGTGCCAACGGGCAGCCAGAATAGCACCAAGAACACGCTAACCAAGAGGGCCAGCCTCTTCCACTCCGTCTTCCACTCAACGTTCATTTCCAGCCTTTCTCACCGCAAGGGGCAGTGCGTCACCCACAAATCTCGTGCATTTTGCGCGACCGGTTAGTGCGGCATTATGCTATTTGGCCAAACGGCCAAGCGTTGTGCTCAGAAAAAGAGGCCTTCCCGGTAGCTTACTCCCCTGCCTCCTGCGCTTCGGGAGTGGCCTTCAACACCGACTCAACGCACGAGAAAAAGTTCAGCGCGCATGGGAGACGCAGGTGATAGAACACCTGGCTGCCGCGCTTTTCGTCCGCCACGATACCGGCATTTTTGAGGATGGAAAGGTGCTTCGAGACAGTTGAGATGTCTGCCCCAATCATGTCCCGCAACTCGCAAACGCAGCGTTCCCCGCGCGACAATTCATCCACAATGAAAAGCCGCGTCGGATGAGCCATCGCCTTCACGATGCGTGCGCGAACCTTGTATTTGGCGTACACCAGCGGATCCATGTGAGTTCCCTATATCATCTATCTTCTGGCAATTTTACCAAATAGCCAATAATTGTCAAGAACCCTTCCGCCTTGTCAGGGATTATGAAGCCCCGCTGCGCCAATCACACCGGCTCGCCACCGCTACCACACCTTGCGCAGGTGCTCATGAGGACTGGCGCCGCTCTCCACGACGTTAACGGAAGTCGCTTAATGATGACGACTTTCCCTGCCTCAGACCTGCCGGCCAAACTCATGGGTGTCAGGATCACCCCAAGTGCGGCAAGGCAGGAAAGCAAAGTGGTGTCGGAGTGGTCGTATTTGCGACACATCTGGCTCGGTATCGGGTAAAGATTTGTCCCAATAGTGCGCCCGAAGTGCACAACACACCACTGATTGACACTGATCTCCTGCCCTCCAAGTTGTGATGGCCAGATGCCATGTCCACTCTAGTAACGGTCCACATCGTGGCAAATCTCGACAAAGCCCTGGAAGCGGCACCCAAGTAAGACAAACACGGCCAGTTCCCCAAAGGACATGCCGCCTCAAGGAGAAGAGGACACCCGACGGTGGACGGCGAGATCCGCCCATTCACGACTCAGGCCTAGCTCCAGCAACATCCGCGTGTGCACGCACAACACCCATGTGCGGAGTTTCTTCACATTGCCGCTCCTCGCACCGCCGCGCCCATACACACAAAACGCCCTGGGCAAGGAGCGCAACCAGCACTACCAGCGCACAGAGGTAGAAGAGCCGTGCGGCGCCGTGCGCGTGATAGACCATGCCACCAACACCGGCGCCGGCTACTAGCCCCGCCGCAAGGACTGACTCATGCACGGCCATGCGTGCGGGGCGATTGCGGCTGCCAGAGGCGCCATGGAACAAACTGCTTGAATAACTCATCGCCAGGGTTATCCCAAAAATCCCCAGAAGCACGCCGACCAGCACCGGCTCGTGCACGTGCGCCAGCAACACGAAGCCACACACCGCCATAAGTTGTCCCATCAGCATCGGCAGAACACGGAAATGCCAGAAAACCAGCCGTCCCAGTGCCAAGAACGCAACTGCATTGACCAGACTCCGCACCAGTAGCAGCAGACCGATGCTGCTCCGGCTCAGCAACAAGTCATCCTGCCCAATCACCGGAAAAATGGAAGCAATAACGCCCATAGCGAAGTAGGTGGCGAAAAGCCCTACCCAAGCCGGATAGCGCAACAACGTGCTCCGATCCGGAGCAAGCGCGGCATTTTGCTGTCCGCCGGCCGCCCGGCACGTGCTGACTCCGCCAGTTTTTGGCTTCACCAAGGCTGTACCCGCCACATATACCGCAGTCAGGAGAAACAGGGCACTCCCCCCCAGCAACGGCAGACGCACGTTCATCTCGCTCAACCAGCCCGCCAGATAAGGACTGATGATACCTCCCAGACACCAGGAGAGATTGAAACGCGCGCAAGCGCGGTTCAGTGCCTCGCCCTCAACTTCCGACGAGAGCCAACCCATCAGCGGCGGCCAGAAGTGCGATACGGCCATGCCATATAGCCCGTGCAATGCGAAAATCCACGAAATTGAGGGTACAAACTGCATTCCCAGCGTGAAACCGGTCATAAGGAAGTTAGCAACGACAATAAGGTAGGGCGGCGGGACGGTATCAAACGCGGGGCGCACCAAGAGACAACCGACAATGTAGGCCAGCGACCAAGTCGCAGCCAACCAGCCTATGACCGTAGCCGGGGAGCTGAAAACCTCTCGCAGGTAGAATATCAGTCCCAAGCCCACCTGCCCCAGCCCCAGCGCCACGAGAAAGGCCGCCGGATAGACGATAGCGGACTTGCCTGCCAGCGCGGAGTAAGCACGCAAGATCTTATGCGGCAGACCGATATATCGCAACATACATGCGCACCAGCACGAGAGAACTCGCTCCCGAAGACACCAACGAGGTTACAAGGCCTCACTCCCCGAACCACTTATTTTACCGCATCTGCTCTGCTGGAACCAAGATTCCATGAACAACGACCATGGGTGTTTATACTGAGCACTGCCTGAGCACTGCGAACGGACATGGGACAGATCCTCCTGCATTGGCAAGGGGCATCACACACGCTATGATAAATGTACTTGAGCCGTTTCCGATAAAAAGCGGGCGACGACATCATCCCACCAGTCTCGGAAATGCAATGCGGAGCACATGCTTGTGTCAAAACCAGAAAGAAAACGACCCACGCCCCAGCCTCCGGCCGAAGAAGACTTGCCTGCCGATTGGAGACTATCCAGTTACGATTACCACCTGCCGCGGGCACTGATTGCCCAAGAGCCGGTGCCGGTGCGCCATGATGCGCGACTGATGGTACTGCGGCGGAATACCGGCGAGATAATCCACGCCCGCTTTCGCGAACTGGGCCATTTTCTGGCTCCTGGCGATCTCGTAGTTCTCAACGACACCCGTGTTGTTCCCGCCCGTGTCCTGGGTGAACGCACCACTGGTGGCAAGGTGGAGGTGTTGTTTCTGCGCGACATCGGCCATGGAAAATGGGAGGTGCTCATTAAAGCGGGCGGTTCACCACGCCCTGGCGAATTCATCTCCCTTGAGGACGGACAACTCACCATACGCCTTCTGCGCCGGGGCGAGCACGGTTTCTGGGAAATCTCCGTACCTGCCGGAACGGATGTCCCGACCTTCCTGGAAGAATATGGGCGCGTTCCCCTCCCACCCTACATTCATCGTGACCGCAACGTACAACGCCTTCCCTTTGATCGCGAACGCTATCAGACTGTCTATGCGCGGCGCCCGGGGGCGGTAGCTGCACCCACTGCTGGTCTGCACTTCACCCGAACACTCATGGAGGAACTTCAACGCAGAGGCATGCGCTTCGCCTACCTGACGCTCCACGTGGGCGTCGGCACCTTCGCTCCAGTCCACACCGAGGACATCCGCCAGCATCGGATGCACCGTGAATACTACCGCCTCCCCCCTGAAACCGTACAGGCTGTGGAAGAAACTCGTGCCGCCGGGCATCGCATCGTTGCGGTGGGCACTACCGTGTGCCGCGTCTTGGAAGCCGCTTCGCCCTTCGTCGCCGGTGAGGCCTCAACTGACCTCTTCATCTACCCGCCCTACCGCTTCGCGCGCACCGACGCGCTCATTACCAACTTCCATCTACCACGAAGCACGCTCCTCATGCTGGTCAGCGCCTTCGTTGGCCGGGAAAGACTCCTCGTCGCATATGAAGAAGCCAAACGCCACGGCTACCGCTTCTACAGCTACGGCGATGCCATGCTGATTCTCTGAGACGACCGCGCCGTGTCCAACGCGAACTCCGCAGCAAGGCAGGCCACTCATTGCCCTTATCCATGAGGCTGTACTGTGTACTGTGCACTGTCTTGCCTCACTACCCCCTTGACCTCTCTGCAAGATGCGGCGAAAATCATGAAATCTTGATGGATAAGGAGAGCAAGCGGATGTCGAAAACCCCAGGGCGGCTGCGAGGGGCGGTTTACCTATGCCTTGCGCTCCTGCTCCTCAGTCTTATCTTCCATGTCTTCGGACCGGGCCTGGCGAAACGTTTGGCCAACTCCTTCCACAAGCCATCCAATACAGGATTGGTGGAGACGGAGGAATCCGAGGGGCTCACTGCCGCGGTTGAGGATATAGTGACCTTTTTTCGCAACCTGTTTGAATGGGACAATGCCGCCTGGTGGGGGCGGTTGTTCCAGGCCGTGGCCATCGGCAGTTTTGCGCTGGCGCTGATCATCGCCGCGGTGGTGACGCATCGCCTGATCGGCGCCAGCCCGCCGCCGCCACTGCCACCACCTGTGGAAAAACCGCGGAGCGAAGAACCCTGGTTGTAGCCGCTGCCCCGCGCCCACATGCCCACCAGCAGGAAGGGCGAGATGCCATCGAGAACACGTCCGACACTCGGCCCCGAGTGCTTACCCCGCACCAATGCCTGGCTGCGCGACTGCGCCCTCAACCTCTTGGCATACTACTACACGGAAGTGCCAACCTTCTTCCGGGAGGTGACGCGCCAAACCGGCACCCGGTTCTTCCTCTACTACAGCGGCCTGGTGGACGGCTTGGCCGGACTGCGGCATCCGGGGTGGCGAATGCTCGACCAGGAGGACAAGCTGCGGCAACTCTCTGAGGAGTGGTTCCTCGGCTATCCCATCTGCCCCCTCAGCCCCTATGACGAATGGCCCTCCGTCCACTTCCGCGAGATGATGGCCACCGCTGACCCCGATGGCATGAAGAAACCCCGGAAGCAGCTGGCTTCCCGGCCACAGTGTGTCGACGTGTTGGCAAAGGCCTGGCCGGGCACCTCGTCACCGCAGTATTCCGCCATGACTAACGCTTCGGCTATCCGGACACCTAGGCATGGCTGCGGGGGATCCTGGCCTTCCTGCGGCCCGCGCCGATGTTCAAGACGAACGCGCCTTCCTTCGTTGTTTTGGCGCTGTGGCGACAGGGCGACAAGTGGCTCGTTCACTGCGTCAACGAGATTCCGCAGGTCGGTGCCATCCACTTCACGGTGCGGTGCCCCCGGCGGCCGCGCGAGGTATGGTTGGATCCGTGCCGCGAAAAAATGGCCTGGTCATTCGCCGCGGGCCGGCCGCGCGCGAAGGTGCTGCGGCTGGCCATTCATGCCTCCGTCCTCGTGCCCAGGAAGAAACCCCGAAGCGCCCAGCAAGAGGAAGACCGAAACGGGAGGAGCAAGATGAAATATCGCCAACTCGGCCGGACAGGCGCACGCCTCAGCGTCATCGGCTTGGGCAGTTACCTCACCATTGGCGACCACCTTGACGACGTCACGGCACGTGACACCATCCGCCGCGCCTACGACTTGGGCGTGAACTTCTTCGACACCGCCAATGCCTACAATCGCGGCGGCGCGGAGCAGACCCTCGGCCGTTATCTTAAGGATTTCCGCCGCGACTCCATCTTCCTGGCCACCAAGGTCTGGGCACCGATGGGCGGCGGCCCTAACGACCGCGGGCTGAGCGCCAAACATATCTACGAACAATGCCATGCCAGTCTCAGGCGCTTGCAGACCGAGTACGTGGACCTCTACCAGTGCCATCGGCCCGATGGCAACACCCCCCTGGAGGAAACTGTGCGCGCGATGGAAGACCTTGCCCGCGCGGGCAAGATACTCTACTGGGGAACGAGCGAATGGCCGGCCTGGATGATTGCGGAGGCCAACGGCATCGCCCGCACCATCGGCGCGCGTCCGGCAGTGAGCAACCAACCCCGCTACAACCTGCTTTATCGCTTGCCCGAAGCTGAACTCTTCCAGCACGCGCGAATGTGTGGCATCGGCCAAGTCGTCTTCAGCCCACTCGCACACGGCATCCTCACCGGCAAGTATACCCCCGGCCAACCCCCACCACCAGGTACGCGCGCCGCCGATGACACCCAGAACATGGTCATCAAGAACCTCTACTGGAAAGATGAGTACCTGCAGCGCGCCCAGGAGATGAAGAAACTGGCCGATGAACTGGGCATCACCTGCGCGCAACTGGCGCTCGCCTGGATACTGCGCCGCCCGGAAGTCACTAGCGCCATCATCGGTGCGAGCAAGGTGAGCCAAGTGGAGGAGAACTGCAAGGCTACCGAGGTTGAGGTGCCCCAAGAGGTGCTGGCAAGACTGGACGCCATCTTCCCCGGCCCGGCGGAGTCATACCCCATTCAATACTGAGACACGCGGGTCAAAGATGGATGGGCAAACAATGTGGCGGCTTACGACGGCATTGGCAACCACGATGACTACTTTGGTAGCGGCGGCGGAGCAGACAAGATTGAGCCGAACGAAGAAACCGGCAAGGAATTCAATGTCTTCCTCGTGGTCGGGGCTCCGCCGCGTCCCCAACAGGCGAAATGAGGCCGCGTCTCACTCCGTGCCCTGCACGTCTACCACCTTGCCGGGGTTGAGGATGTTGTTGGGGTCCAGGGCGCGCTTCAGACGACGCATGAGGCTCAGTTCGGCCTCGGTGCAGAAGAGTGTCAGGTAGCCCACCCGCTTGACACCGATGCCGTGCTCGCCGCTGATGGCACCGCCGAGCGCCTTCGTCTCCAGATAGAGTTCTTCAAGGGCTGCGGGGAGTTTCCGCTGCCATGCCTCGGCGGTGTCTGCCGGGTGCTTGACCAGGCGCGCGTGTAGATTGCCGTCGCCGGCGTGGCCAAAGCAGGGAATCATCATGCCGTATTTCTTCGCCAGGCGCTCCAGCACCTCCACAACAACCGGAATCGTCGCCGGCGGCACCACAACATCTTCCTGGCTCTGCTCGGAACTCATGGCGCTGAAGGCCTCGGCGATGTTGCGGCGCACGTTCCACAGCCGCTCGCGCGTGGTGCGGTTGTCGGCAACGTAAACCTCCTGCGCGCCGCTGGCCAGGCAGAGTTCACCGACGGTCTCGTAGTCGCGCCGCACCACCTCCTCGTCGCTGCCATCCAGTTCAACCAGGAGCATCGCTCCTGCCTGCTGCCAGGGCAGGTGCTCGTTCAGATACTCGCAGGAGACATGCACGGAAAGACGATCCATGAACTCCACCGCCGTCGGGATCACGCCGCCCATCGTCATGATCTTCGGCACCACCGCAATAGCGCTCGCAGAGTCGGGAAAGAGCACAAGCAGGTCAACCACCACCTTCGGCAACGGGATAAGTTTGAGGATGATTTTTGTGACGATGCCCAGCGTACCCTCGGAACCGACCATCAGGTGGCGCAGGTTATAGCCACTAACATCCTTGATACGTTTGCCACCGAGGTTGACAATCTCGCCAGTGGGTAGAACAACCTCGAGGCCAAGGACGTACCGCTCGGTAACGCCATATTTGACAGCCTTGCCACCGCCAGCGTTGGTGGCAATATTACCGCCGATGAAGCAGGTCTCAACGCTCATTGGGTAGCCGGCGTAAAAGAGGCCTTTGCCAGCGATAGCCTCGTTAATATCGTTGGTCACCACACCCGGTTCCACCACGGCCATCATGTTCGCCTCGTCAATCTCTAGAATGGCGTTCATACGTTCCAGGGAGAGGACAATGCCCCCGTGAACGGGCACAGCCCCGCCCGCGAGCCCGCTACCCGCGCCGCGTGGCGTCACCGGTATCCGTTCGCGGTTTGCCAGTTGGAGAATGCGCGCGATTTCTTGAGCGGTGCGGGGTTTGACCACGGCCTCAGGCATGCGCCCATGGCGCCGGTCCACGCTCTCATCACGGGAGTATGGTTCCAGTTTTTCCGGGTCGGTGAGGACGAACCGCTCGCCGACGATGGCACGCAGTTCGGCCAGGATGCGCTCGTTCACCGGCTGATACTCTGCCATGGAGTTTCGCACCGCAACCCGATGCCGCTGGCCCGGCTCAGCCGCATTGTCTGCGCTTCAACTCCTCAATCAGGGCCGGGACAACCTCAAACAAATCACCGACGACGCCGAAGTCGCAGACCTGGAAGATCTGCGCCTGCGGGTCGCTGTTGATGGCGACTATGTGCTCGGCGGTTTTCATGCCGGCGAGGTGCTGAATCGCGCCGCTGATGCCGATTGCGAAGTACCACTCCGGCGTCACGGTCCTGCCACTCAGGCCGACCTGATGCGGGTAGGAAATCCAGCCGCGGTCCACCGCCTCACGTGAGGCACCCACGGCTCCGCCGAGCACCGCAGCCAGTGCACGCACCAGGCGGAAATTTTCGGGCCTTTTCAGCCCGCGCCCACCTGAAACAACAATGCGCGCCGCCTGGATGTCGCCTTCGTCCTGCGCCACGGGGCGAAAGCCGAGCCGCTCCGTCCGGCTGCGCAGCACCTCCGGCCGCACGGTCACCGGGATAATCTGGCCACAGCGGCCAGCAACCGGTATGGCAGGCGCGATGGTATGTGGCCGCACCGTGGCCATCTGCGGTCGATGCACCGGCGTCCGGATGGTGGCCATGACATTGCCGCCAATCGCCGGGCGAATCTGAAGCAGATGGCCCGTGTTCTCCTCAACGTCCAAGTGGGTGCAGTCGGCGGTGAGACCCGTATGCAAGCGCACCGCCAGATAGGGCATAAGCGTGCGCCCCAAGGTGGTGGCGGCCGCCAGGAAGATTTCTGGCCGCTTACGCCGAATGAGGTCCTCTAGCACTGCCGCGTAGGGTTCCACAAGAAAATGCGCCAGCACCGGTTCCTCAGCAACATACACGTGGTCCGCACCGCGGGAGATCAGCCCTTCCAGTTCCGTCCGCTCTAACCGGTCACCGAGCGCCACTGCCGCGAGGGCGCCGCCAAGTTTGTCAGCGAGTCTCCGCCCCCAAGCGAGCAATTCGTACGACACCGGCCGAATATGTCTGCCGCCTTGCTCTGCAAGTATCCAGGTTTCCGCGCTCACGCAGCACCCTCCCGGCGCCCGTTGCCCACCGCACCATGTTCAGCAAGGTAATCAACCAGCTGGCGAACGGCGACCTGAACGCCGGCTTTGTCGGCATTCACGACCGTCCCGTCACGCGTGGCCTTTGGCCTGGTTACTTTGACCACCCGCGTGGGCGATCCGGCCAAGCCGACCTCGCCGGGGGCAAGACCGATCTCTGCCGGCCCCCATACGGGAACGACCTGCGCCCGTGCACGCTGCTTGCCGCGCAGAGTCGGCAAGCGCGGGAAGGCAATCTCCTTGACCACGGTCAAAACACATGGCAGCGGCAGGCGCAGAGTTTCGTAGCCATCCTCCAGCAGGCACTCAACTTCAATCTGAGCGGCGCAGCACTGAACAATCCTGCTGACGTAGGTAGCCAGAGGCAGGTCAAGAAAAGACGCCACGCCCGGGCCGACTTGACCGGTTTCGCCATCAGTAGCGCGCACGCCGCAGATAACGAGGTCAAAATCGCGCATTCTGCGGATGGCACAAGAGAGGGCAAGAGAAGTAGCCCAGGTGTCGGAGCCAGCGAAGGCAGGAGCGCTCAGCAGGACACCTTCGTCGCAGCCCATGGCCAGGGCCTCGCGGATCTCCCGCTCGGCGCGCCGCGGGCCCAGCGAAAGGACTGTCACCCTGCCGGGAGGCTGTGTTGCCTCTTTCAATTGCAGGGCAGCCTCAATGGCGTAGAGGTCGTGTGGGTTAATGATGCACTCCACGCCCTCGCGCACCATAGTGCCCGTCGCCTCGTCAATGCGGACGTTTGAGGTCTCGGGAACCTGTTTGATGAGAACAATGATGCGCAATGGGCCTGCCCGCACATCCCACCTCATTGGCCGACGTTGCCATCCGCGGAGATTCTCGCGCGGTTACCCCACTTCTTCCCCGTCCCCGCCGGCGAACTATTGTCGCCTTTCCACCAATTCCTTGCTGCGCGTACGCTGGAGTTCAACCTCGGGTGCGCGTCCGGCCAGGAGACAGAGTGATATCTCAATAACCTCCTTCGCCTCGTCGGTGGTCAGACAGCCGACGGTAACCATATCTATCTCGCGCAATGTCGCCCAGACAAAGGCCAACCCCTGGAGCGGCGGCAGGCGACCTGCAGCCATCGGCTTGATGGTCATCACCGGCTTGGCACACTTGTGAATCATGCGGTGGACCCAGTCCACCTCAATCTGCATCAAAAACCCGATGGCATTGTAGATTTGGATGTAGGTGGCCACATCAAGACCGGATTCGTCCGCGTAGATAGGCGTCTCTGGCATGTGAGTAGATAGGCCGGGAATCATCCCGCGTTCGCGGATCATGCGGCAGACGATGTCCATCTGCCTAATGCGGCGTATGGTGCGATCAAGGAGCCTATCAGTAGTCCCCTGATGTGGCATGCAAACATCAGCACCCACTGCGGCGGACTGGTCCAGTATGCGGGCAGTCTCATCCAGATTAAGCGTGCCGTCAGCGGCAAAGGCCAGGCCAGGCGTATCCACCCGGATGATGCGCCGGCCGGTGCGCTGCTCGGCCTCCAGGCAGGCCTGCGCCAGAAGCGGCCGGCTGAAAAGCCCCATCACCGCATCTACCCCGGCGGCGAGAAACACCTCAAGCACGTCCGCAATACTCTTGGGGGTGCTGTGATACTGTTGAATGAACCTGTCCCGCGCCGCCGTCTGATGTGAGAAACCGAGGAACCAGTTGGTGCCGACCACCATGCGCGACAGTGATAGACCACCGACATTGGTGCGGGGAAACTCTAGCATGAGACACCTCCTCGGATTTGCGCAAGAGCTGGCTTCAATGCGGCGGTTCCCGTTCGGACTCGCGGCTCACATCTCAAAAACTGCCCCCGTATCGGCGCTAGCGACGAACTGGGCATAGCGCGCCAGCCAGCCGGACTTGACCTTGGACCGGAATGGACGAAGCGCCTTCAACCGGGCACGCAGTTCCTTCGCCGACACCCGCAGTTCAATGCGGCGAGTCCGGGCATTGATGTAAATGCGGTCGCCACGCCTGACGGCAGCAATTGGTCCACCGGCGGCGGCCTCCGGAGAAATATGCCCCACGCACAAACCGCGCGTACCCCCAGAGAACCTTCCGTCAGTAATGAGCGCGGCACGGATGCCGGCGCCCACCAAAGCCGCGGTGGGGGAAAGCATCTCCTGCATTCCCGGCCCGCCGCGCGGACCCTCATAGCGAATGACCACAACGTCGCCATCCTTCACCTGACCCCCAAGAATACCCTTGAGCGCTGCTTCCTGGGAGTCGTAGATCCGGGCCGGGCCTTCAAACTCCATCATGTCCGGGTCCACGCCTGCTACCTTGACCACTGCCCCGCGCGGCGCCAGGTTGCCGAAGAGAACCGCCAGCCCACCGGTCGGAGCAAACGCCTTGGCCACCGGGCGAATCACGTCACCATCCGGATCGGGCGCAGCCTGCACCGCGTCAGCAAGTGTCCCGGTTACCGTCTTTGCGCCCAAGTCCAAGCGCGTCCTGGCGTGGCGGCTTATTTCCTTCAGCACCGCCGGAACACCACCGACGCGGTGAACATCCTCCATATGCACATCGGGCCGGCTGGGCGAGACCTTGCAGATGGTAGGTGTCGTGTCACAAATCTCGTTGATGCGGTTGAGGTCATAGCGCAATCCTGCCGAGTGTGCCAGGGCCAAGCCGTGGAGGATGGTGTTGGAGGAGCCAGGCATCGCCATTTCCATGATGAACACGTTGTCTATAGCGCGTGTGGTCACGATATCGCGCGGACGCAAACCCTGCTGGATACAGCGCTGAAGCGCCCGTGCCGCCTGCCTGGCCAGGTTGATGCGCTCGGGATTGATTTCGGTGCGGGTCTGGGATGCATCGGTCCATCGCTCGGCCGGAATAGTACCGTTACCTGGCAGCGCCAAGCCAAGCACTTCACCGGCGCAGTTCATGGAGTTGGCGGTGAACATTCCGGCGCAACTGCCGCAGCCGGGGCAGGCACGTTCAGCCAAGGCACGCAGTTCGGCGTCTCCCATCCTGCCACGACTGTGCCGACCGACCGCCTCAAAGACACTGATGAGGTCGCTGCCGCCCCGTCCCGCGAGCATTGGCCCACCGCTCAAGTAAACAGCCGGGATGTTGATGCGCACCATGGCGTTGTACATCGCAGGAACGATCTTGTCGCAGTTGGCAATGCCAATCCAGCCATCACAGGGATGCGCCACAAGGATGGACTCAATCTGGTCACTGATGAGTTCCCGTGAGGCCAGGGAGTACTTCATCCCGAAATGTCCCATGGCAATCCCGTCACAGATGGCAGCCCCGATGTGGCAATACCAGACGTTGAACCCCAGTGCCTTCAACTCTGCACGCACGACCTCGCCTATTTTGTCCAAGTGTGCATGACCGGGAATGTGGTTGGTGTACGAATTGATTACGGTTACGAAAGGTTTCTTCAGGTCGTCCAGTGACTCAATAACGCCTGCCGCCTTCATCAGCGCAGCCGCGCCGCTCATGTGCACGCCTTCGGCAACAATGCGGCTACCCTTTTTGCGGAGATTCTCAACACCAGGGTTCATTGCTTCCCTTCCTTTCAAAAAATGTATTTCACATTTTCGCATATGGGAGGCGGACGTTCAAGCCGCGCAAAATCGCTTTCTGCCCAACCGCCAACGCTGCAAAGGCAGAGGGCTTGCGCCCTTGCCTGGAGGATGTTATTTTGCCGGGCGACGGACGAGGTGCAAATCATCACTGGGCTCTAGGCGCAAGTCAGGAAGCAAGCCATGTTTGGCAGGCCAGTTCGGCTTTTCCGCATGTTCGGGTTCAACGTTCGCGTGGACGCCAGTTGGCTCATCATTGCGCTCTTGGTAACCTGGTCGCTGGCGGCGGCTTTCCGGGAAGGGCACCGGTTTCCGCTGTTGCAAAGTTACAGATTCCCCCCACAGGCAGCCTGGCTCATGGGGCTCGCCGGGGCGGTGGGGCTTTTCCTTTCCATCGTCATCCACGAACTCGTGCATTCGCTGGTTGCCAGGCGATTCGGGCTGCCGATGCGGGGCATCACACTTTTCATCTTTGGCGGCGTGGCAGAGATGGCCGATGAACCGCCCAGCCCCCTCGCTGAATTCGCGATGGCGTTATCGGGGCCGATCGCGAGCTTCCTCGTCGGGCTTTTCTGCTATGCCGTGTTCCTGACAGTGCGCGGAGTGGAAGCCCTCCTGCCGGTGGCAGTAGTGTTCGGCTACGTCGGTTCCATAAACTTCGTGCTGGCGGCTTTCAACCTCATTCCGGGCTTCCCGCTGGACGGGGGCCGCGTGTTACGCTCGCTGTTGTGGCACTGGAAGCGCAGTCTGCGCTGGGCAACACGCATGGCGGCCCAAGTTGGATCAGGGTTCGGCCTTGCCTTCATGGTCTTTGGGGTACTCACGATAGTATTCGTCCGGGGCGGCTTCGTTGGTGGCCTGTGGTGGCTCCTCATCGGCCTTTTCCTGCGTTCGGCTGCCAGCCAGTCCTATCAGCAGGTTCTCATTCGCCAGATGCTCGCCGGGGAACCCGTGCGCCGTTTCATGTCCACGGAGCCAGCCACTGTCCCCGCCAGCACTACCATAGATCAATTTGTGGAGAATTACGTGTACAAACACCACCACAAGATGTTCCCTGTGGTCAGCGACACTGGCGAGGCGTTGCTTGGATGCGTTACCGTCCGGCGCGTGCGCGAGGTGCCGCGCGACCAGTGGCCACTGCGCACAGTGAGTGCAGTAGTCGCGGCCTGTTCACGCGCCAACACCATCTCGCCCGACGAGGACGCGATGGCCGCGCTTGCGCGCATGTACCGCAGCCGCGTCAGCCGCCTCATGGTCGTGGATAGCGGGCGATTGGTGGGCATTCTTACGCTCAAAGACCTCTTGCGCTTCCTCTCTCTGAAGTTAGAACTAGAAGAAGGCGAAGAGCCGTAGGGGCAAGAGTGTAAACCGCAGCCCAGGAGCAGCCATCACGCGGCCGCAGGACTGGCGGTGCGGAGGATATCCCGAATCCACACCAGACGCTCGAACTCGGCACCTGGCATGATGTTGTCGGAGACTCCCAGGATAAAATGAGAGCGCCCGGTGGTTTGCTCCAGCAGCGCAAGCACATAATTCTCAAAGCGCACGCGATCATAACTCCGCTCAAGAATGACCGACGGCACGCCTTCCCAGATGACGATGCACTCGCCCCAACTCCGTCGCGCTTCCTCAAAGGTGCAGCGCACCAGCGGGTGCGTGGCCAAGCAGTCGGCGACATCAAAACCGCATTCCAGGACAAGTTCCAGGAGACCGGTGAGGTCGGCGTCGGCGTGAAAAGCCACCCTAATGCCTGCCCGGTGCATGCGTTCGTTGAAAGCCTGGAAATAGGGCACGAAATACCTGCGGAAGAGCGGCGGCGGCGCGAGTGCGGCGCAGAAATGCACACCGTGGAGAACAAGGCACGCAGGCGAGCGTGCCACCACCTCCCACATCGCGCGATATGATTCCTCCAACGCTTCCCAGAGCGCCTCCACCCGCCCAGGCGCATCGGCCATCTCATAGCAAAAGCGCTCATAGCCGAGCCAATGGCGCATTATCAGGTGAATGGGTGATTGGCCAAGCACAACAAGCGGATAGCCCTTCTCGCCTACCTCCGCGTCATAGACGCGATAGGTAGCGTAGTCCGGGACAAAATGCAGGTGCTCGGCGACGTACTGCATCACCTCATAGTCACGTGCTGACCTGACGTATGGCTCCACGAGAATCGCGGCAATCCCCTGCTGCTGTGCTTCCGCCGGATGATGCCAGACGCAAGAGGCCTCGCCGCGAGGGGTTACAAATGTATGTATCAGGCACGAGCCTTCGCGGCGTGTGCGCTCCTCGGCGCCGACACACGTGAGGTGATAGACAACTGCCTTGCGCGCGGAGTGGCCCATGCCCAGCCATTCCTCAGCCTCAGCCAGCCTCAGTCCACGCAATGCGGGCGGCAGTGTGCCGGACGCACGATGAGCCTGATACCAGATATCCAGCCGCGGCACCCAAGCGACCCGATCAGGCACGCCACCATCAAGAATTGCCTGAAGTCGTTGGCGGTATGTCATGTTGGCCTGCCGTTGCGCGCGCTCGCAGTCTGCTCTCTTCCATTTTCTGACGAGCGCCCACACGTGTGCAGCACTGACGGCGCTGGGCTATCTGCCGAGCCACTCATCGTCACGTCACAGATACTTTGCGGTGTGTTACCACGCAAACAGTTCGCAAACCATCGCCTGCCTTTTTCGTGGCTGGCACCCCCATCCTTTACCCTTGCCACTACTGCTGATACCATGGTTGAAACATCCTGGACCGGTAACATCATAGCACAAGGAGTGGCGAGAGATGCCCACGAAAGACACGTGCTTTCCGCAAGTCGTTCACGAGGTGGATTTCTGCGTAGTTGGCGGTGGCATGGCCGGCCTGTGCGCGGCCCTTGCGGCAGCACGACAGGGCGTGCGTGTGGCGTTGATGCACGACCGCCCCGTGCTGGGAGGTAATGCCTCCAGCGAAATGCGCGTCCACATCTGTGGCGCCGACCGCAGCGGCAAAATCCCCAATCTCCGTGAGACCGGCATCCTGGAGGAACTCCGCCTCGAAAACCTCTACCGTAATCCCAACCGCAGTTTCTCCACATGGGACTTAATCCTCTACGAAAAAACGCGCTATCAGCCAAACCTGGAACTCATCCTCAACTGCTCATGCCTGGACGCCGAGACGAATGCTAACCGCATCATAAGTGTCACCGGCTGGCAACTCACCACTCAGACATATCACGTTGTGCGCGCCAGAATCTTCGCCGATTGCTCTGGTGACGGCGTTCTCGCCCCGCTCACTGGTGCGCTCTGGCGCATGGGACGCGAGGGGCGCGACGAATACGGTGAATCCATCGCGCCGGAAAAGCCGGACAACCGCACGATGGGCATGACCTGCCTTTTCCAGGCTCGCGAGTATGACACCCCTCAGCCCTTTAGGCCGCCCTCCTGGGCCTACCGTTTCGAGCGCGATGAGGACCTGCCCTACGGCGCAGGCGGCCATTGCTGGCTGGAGATGGGCTACTGGTGGATTGAACTTGGCGGCGAGGCCGACAGCATCCGCGATACCGAGGCTCTGCGTGATGAACTGCTTAAAATAACCCTCGGCGTCTGGGACCACATCAAGAACCATGGCGATCATGGTGCCGCCAACTGGGCCCTGGAGTGGATTCAGTTCCTGCCTGCCAAGCGCGAGAGCCGCCGCTACATTGGTGATCATATCCTGACACAGGGCGACATTGAAAGCGAGGGGCGGTTCCCGGATCTCGTTGCCTACGGCGGCTGGAGCATGGACGATCACCATCCAGCGGGATTCCGTGCCGTCAGCCTCGGCCAGCCGGCGACCATCTTCCACCCCGCACCCAGCCCTTACGGCATCCCCTACCGTGCACTCTATTCACGCAATGTAGAGAATCTCATGTGCGCTGGCCGCTGCGCCAGTTGCACCCACGCGGCGATGAGTTCCACCCGCGTGATGGGCACCGGCTGCAGCATGGGACAGGCGGTCGGCACTGCCGCAGCGCTTGCCGTGCGGCTCGGCGTGCCGCCGCGTGGCATCAGCGGCCACTTCCGGGAACTCCAGCAGGCACTCCTGCGCGACGACGCTTACCTGCCCTGGGTGCCGCAGGAGTTTTCGGAACTCGTCAGGCGGGCCCGCCTCGTTGCCAGCCAGGGCGACCCAGAGCCGCTCCGCGATGGTATCAACCGCCCAGTAGGCACGAACCTGCATGCCTGGACTTGCCGGCCTGGCGACCACATATCCTATTTGCTTGCGGCGCCGGCACCGGTTCGCGAAGCGACGCTCATCCTGGACAGCGCCCTGGACCAGCGCATCGCCATGAGTTACCACGGCGGTGGTCTGCGCCCGCTCACTACCGTGCCACCACAGATGCCGCGCGCCTTTCACCTGGAAGGCCTGCGTGATAGCCAGTGGTTTGAGGTAGCGCGGGTAACCGACAATTACCAGCGCCTGGTGCGCCTACCCGTGCAAAAAATAGTAACTGGATTGCGGTTCACTCTGGACGCCACCTGGGGCGCTCCGGAGACTCGCGTCTATGCCTTTTACTTTGACTGACGGCTAAGCGACAGACCGCGCAACTGTGACCCCAAGGAGGTTACCATGCCGATTGCCTACCCGAACCTTGAACTTCTGTACGCCGACGATTTTGCCGACTTCAACAACTGGCACCATGAGGGCATTGGCGACATCACGCGTGCACCCGACGGCGGCATGCGCCTGCATTGTTTGGGCAGCAAGCAGGGTGGCCGCGGCTGCATGGCTTTTTTCCGCCCGACGCTGCCTGACCAAATCGCCGTGGAATACGACCTCACCGTGCGCTCGCACGGCGGCCTCGTCATCAACTACATTGCCATCCGTGGCCTCAACGGCGAAGACCTCATCGCCGACCGCGACCGCTTGGAGCCGCGCACCGGCATCATGGCCAACTATTTTGCCAGGAAGTGGGGGCTCCAGTCCTACCACCTTTCTTTCAGCCGCTTTGACGACGCTGGCAGACACACAGAGACTTCAAATTGGCGACGGAATCCTGGTTCGCTGCTGGTTGGCCATGGCCTTGACCCATGCACCGAACTCCACCGCCGCTACCACATCCGCATCACCAAGGACGAGGGGCATCTTCAACTGTTTGTTGATGGGCGTTTCGCACACGCCTTTATTGATCGCGACTCGTCCCGGTACCCGATTCCGGACACGGGTAAGTTTGGCTTTCGCCTCATTGGTGCCGATGTCATGGCCGACATCTTTGCATTCCGCGTCTACCGCGTAGCGCCCAGCCAGGAGATTCGCAAGAACCACGAAGGCGTGGTATAGTCAGCAAGGTGAGAACGCGGCATGGCCGCACGCGATTCCCAAAGGCAGCCATCCCCAGAACATTCTGTTGACATCGATTCCCCCTTCCTGCTATAGTTTAATTTTTTGTATGTCGCTTATGTCGCTCATGCGGCTCTTGGCATCACAAGTTCCCGTCGTTCCCCTAGGTATCTGAACTCATGGGCTATCGTTCTGTCGTGCTCGTCAAGCAGGTCCCGGACACCAAGAACCTCAGCGGTGAGGTGATGAAACCAGACGGCACAGTGAACCGCGCCGCCTTACCGATGATCTTCAATCCTGAGGACCTGCATGCGCTTGAGGCCGCCCTGCGGGTGCGCGACGTTTATGGGGGTCACGTCACCGTCATCACCATGGGTGCGCCTGGGGCCTGTGAGGTTCTGCGTGAGGCACTCTACCGCGGCGCCGATGATGTGATTCTCTTCACCGACCGTGCGCTTGCAGCAAGCGACACGCTCGCCACTTCCTACGCCCTCAGCATGGTCGTGCGCAAGGTTGGCAACTTTGACCTGGTCTTCTGCGGACGGCAAGCGATTGACGGCGATACCGCCCAGGTCGGCCCGCAAACGGCCGAGAAACTGGGCCTGCCGCAGATTTGTTACGTCGAGGACATTATCGGCATCTCGGACGGGAAAATCACCGTGCGCCGCGCTATTGAAGGTGGTTATGAGATCGTGCGCTGCCCCCTGCCGGCCCTGTTGACAGTGACGAACCAGGGCAATGAGCCTCGGCCACGACGCGCCAAACGTCTGATGCAGTTCAAGGACGCGTCAACACCCAGTGAACTCGCCAGCCGTGCACGCAAGACACTGGAGGCACAGGGAAAAGAGACCACACCAACGGCGATTGCCGCCATTGTCGAGCCGCAGGTGGCGACATTGCGGGCACGGGGGTTGCTCCTCAAGGAGTGGAGCGCTGCCGACGCTGGCTGTGATCCGAATATGATTGGCGGCAGCCATTCGCCCACGCGCGTAAAGACTATAGAAAGCGTCGTTTTGGCCGGCACGGAGATGAAACACATCCCCCCCACTGAGCAAGGCATACGTGACCTCATACATGAACTTGTAGTCACCCACATCATTGACTGAATTGAAACCATGAGCAACCAGGCACCGGTAATGGTCTTCGGCGAGCAGGAGGGCGGCGTGCTCTCCGAGGTTGCCCTGGAACTATGCGGCAAGGGTCGCGAACTCGCCGACCGACTGGGCGTGCCGCTGGTGGCCGCCGTGCTGGGCAGGCACGTTGATCCGCTGGCGGAAATGCTCTTTGCGCACGGTTGCGACGAAGTATATGTCGCCAACGATGCCCGTCTTGACCCGTTCCAGGTGCACCCGCAGGCCAAGGTGCTCTGTGACATCATCCGCCAAGTAGGACCGCAGGTCGTCCTGTTCGGAGCCACCATGCGTGGGCGGGAAATTGCCCCGCGCGTTGCCTCCGAACTCCGGACGGGATTGACTGCCGACTGCACCGCGCTGGAGATCGGCGACTATACGCCACCCGGCGGCCAGGCCGTATATCGCAACCTGCTTTACCAAATTCGCCCTGCCTTCGGCGGCAATATCATTGCGACTATCGTCTGTCCCGACCACCGACCGCAAATGGCCACCGTCCGCGAAGGAGTAATGCCCCTCAAGCCGCCACACCTTGGCCGTCGAGGTCGGCTTATCAAAGCCGAGGTCCTTCTGGAGCGAAAACACCTTCTCGTCGAAATACTGGAGCGTCGCCAGGAACCCAAGAAAGTCAATCTCAAGGCGGCGCGGGTCATAGTCGCTGGCGGCGCTGGAGTGGGCAGCCGGGAGAACTTCAAACTCATCGCCGAACTCGCCCACGTTCTGGGCGGTGCGGTCGGCGCCTCGCGCTCGGCCGTAGATAGTGGCTTTATCAGCAAGGAACATCAGGTCGGTCAGACGGGCACCACCGTGCGACCGAAACTCTATATTGCCTGTGGCATTAGCGGCGCTGTGCAACACCGTGCAGGCATGCAGGAATCAGCCAAGATCATCGCCATCAATACCGATCCGGAAGCACCGATATTCAAGATCGCGCATTACGGGATCGTCGGCGACCTCAACCAGGTGATTCCGATGATGATTCAGGCACTCAAGTCCAAGGCGTAACAGGTTCCGAAAACTCCGGACCTGCTAGCAAGATTAGACGCGAGGATTCAATGCCGAACTTCTTCACGGATAACGAAGACCTATGCTGGCAGTTTGCCCGCCTGGACCTTGACGAGGTCATCCGCTTGCGCGAGGGCGACTTTGTTGAGCACAAGATTTTTCCCTATGCGCCTACCTCTGTGGCGGACGCACGCGATTCCTACCGCCGCGTCTTGGAACTGGTGGGCGATCTGGCCGCCAACTTCATCGCGCCACGCGCTGAGGAAGTAGACCGCAATGGACCGACCCTGAGCGATGGTCGGGTCACCTACGCCAAGGGCACCCAAGAGGCGATGAAGGCTCTTGCCGGGGCCGACCTTATGGGGTTCACCCTGCCCCGAAGGTTCGGCGGGCTGAACTTCCCTACCAGCGCCTATGTCGTTGCTATCGAACTGGTGGCGCGTGCTGACGCCGCTCTCATGACCCTCTTTGGCCTTCAGGATATCGCTGAGACCATCAATGACTTTGGCAGCGAGGACCAGCGCCAACGCTACCTGCCGCGCTTTGCCTCTGGCGAAGTAACTGGCGCCATGGTGCTCACCGAACCGGATGCCGGCTCCGACCTGCAGGCAGTGCGCCTCAAGGCAACAGAGGATCCGGACCATCCGGGCAAGTGGCGCTTGAATGGTGTCAAGCGCTTTATCACCAACGGCTGTGGCGAAGTTCTTCTCGTTCTGGCACGTTCGGAGCCGGGGACGACTGATGGACGCGGCCTGAGCCTCTTCCTGTGTGAACGCGACCCCTCGGTGCGCGTCGTGCGCCTTGAGGATAAACTGGGCATCCATGGCTCTCCCACCTGCCAACTGCAATTCACCAACACGCCAGCGGAACTGGTGGGCCAGCGCCGACGCGGCCTCACGCAGTACGTCATGGCCCTCATGAATGGTGCGCGCGTCGCCATCGCCGCCCAGGGGTTAGGCATCGCCGAGGCTGCCTACCGTGCCGCCCTCGCCTACGCCGTAGAGCGCGAGCAGTTCGGCAAGGCCATCGTGGACATGCCACCAGTAACAGACATGCTCCTGAACATGAAGATCGGCATTGAAACCAGTCGCAGTCTTCTCTACGACACGGCGCGCGTGGTTGACCTCTACCAGGGACTGGAACGCCGCCTGGAGCACCTGAAACGCGACGATCCCGCCTACGCCCGCACCCGCGAGCGAGCTACAAGCCTGCGCCGACTGGCCAACATTCTGACACCCATGAGCAAGTATCAGTGCTGCGAGATGGCCGTTCGTGTTACCAGTGACGCCATTCAGGTTCTCGGCGGCAGCGGTTTCATGCGTGACTATCCCCTGGAGCGCTACTTCCGGGATGCGCGCATCACCAACATTTACGAGGGCACCTCGCAATTGCAGGTGGTGGCCATCCTCGCTGGCCTGCACGGCGGCGCGCTCAAGGAGCGCTTTGCTGAGTTCGCCGCCATGGAGTTCACGGGTGACCTCGCACCCCTTGCCGAGCAGGTACACGCTGCGCACCGGTGCTTTGATCAGGCACTAGCCGTCATTCAAGAGAAGAAATCACGCGACTACGATGCCCTGGTCGGGCGGAACCTCGCCGACCTCGCTTGCGACGTGTACTGCGGCTACCTGCTGCTTGATCAGGCCCGTGAAAAGGAGGAGAAGAAACTCCTCGCCCAGCGCTTCATACCGCTCATGGCCCTGCGTGCCGAGCAGAACCTCCATGTCGTCCTCTGCGGCAACGATATTCCCATCCGCGCCGGGCGGCAACTTCTTGCGCCGGACGTGCCGAAGGCATAGGTGCTGCGCCCGACGCGCACAGCTAGTCACCTCAGCCGGTCCGGACGCCTCGGTGACTTGTTTTTGCTCCCTGCTACGCGTGTCCACACTCTCGCTGCCTCAGGAAATATGCCACATGTTTTGAGATTTTCCTTGACCTGCGACAAGTGCATATTACACTCAACACACACAATCAGTGGGCGCGAATGCGCGGCCTTTCAATGGCGGAGAAATTGATCCGTAGTGGGTTTCACATAAAGATGCGGTGAGGGGGCAAGTTCGTCGGTGGGACGGAATTGCCCCAGCAATTTCACCGCTCGCGTGGCCGCCGTTGAAAGGGGGTGAGAAGCGCATGGCCAAAAAAGAAGAAAGCGGGCAAGAAATAGGACAACGGTAGGCAGGAGCGGCTCCGCGTCGGCGCCCATCCGCAGGGGGCGTAACGCGGAGCCGCTTTATTTGCGGTCAACTTGCTTCTGCCGTATCGCCATGCTTGACCTGTCGTCAGGCCATGGATTAACGTAAGTCAAGTTTGCCCGTTCCCGACATGAACGCGGTGAGGCTAACTGGCCCGCGTCGCCATTGGCGGGCGGTGCAGCAGCAGTGAGCATTTTGTGACGCAGGACTTGACGGACACGCCCCTCCAGGGTGCGATTCAGCGCGACTTCCCCCGTAACGCGGCGGTTATGGTGGTGTGGGACGCCATCTGGGCGTTGGGGATGTCGTTATGTCTGTTCACCTCCGTGGCACCCGCCTACCTCCTGTGGCTGGGCGCACCCAAGTGGGTCGTGCAATCGGCCATGGTCGGGTTCTCGGCAATAACTATCCTGCAACTATTTGCTGGCCGCCTGGCGCAGCGCCCCTGGCGGAAACTTGTAGCCTTCGGCACTTGGGCGCTCTACGCCACCTGCTGGCTCGTTTACGGAATCGTTGCGTGGTTGGGCTGGGGTTATCTCCCCAAGGAGATTTGGGTGCCCCTGTTTCTACTTACAATGACCGGCTTGGCAATATGCAACCACGTCGGCCTGCCCATAACGGCTGGCCTAGTCCTGGAGAATACACCGCTGCGACAGCGCGGGCTCCTGGTGGCGATGCGCACGTTCGCGCTGGGCTTGTGCGGTCTAGGCGGCAGTTTCGGCGCCCGCTGGCTCATGGGCCAATGGCCGCCACCTACCAATTTTCACTTCGCGTTTATCGTTGGGGCAACTATCTTCCTGGTCTCATGCCTGCCGTTCCTCTGCGCCTTCCGCGACAATGCCCAGCGTGCCTACCCTGCCCAAAACCAGCAAACGCGTCTGCGGGATGCCATTGGCATCCTCTGGCACAACTTTGGTTTCCGTGTTTTTCTCTTCTTCTTCACCCTCGTGGTAGCGGCTCAGAGCCTGGCGCCCATGCTCATCGCCTATGGTCGTGATACGCTGGGCATGACCGATGCTGACGTGGCGCGCTTCACTCTCATGTGGTTCGTCGCTGCCATCGCCATCGGGCCGACCGTTCCACGACTTGCTGACCGCTATGGCTTCCGCCTTGTAGGCACGTTTTGCGCCGCGTTTCTGGTGGCCGCCTTCGCCTGCCCACTTCTACTGCGCGGCAATAAGGAAGCACTCTTCGCCGCTTACGCCTGCTACGCAGCATCGGCCTCGCTGACCTTCGTCTTGGTTGCCAACCTCGGCGCTGAACTGGTGCCGGAGGTCAATCCTGCCATCATCATCGCGTTCGGCCTGACAGCAGTCATGCCCGTATCCGTGGCCATCGCACCCCTGACCGGACTCCTCGTGGACGTCTACGGCACTAACGCCTACCCAGTTGTATTTCTCCTGGGCGGACTCCTCGGCTTCTTCGCACTCCTCGGCTTCACAGGCGTGGTGCGAGAGCCACGTACACGACAACCGACCATCTACGAACGCATCCGCCGAACCTGATCATGGCGACACAAGATTACGGCGCTTGACAAATCTCTGTGTGCGTGCGATTCTAAAGCCGACAGGCACCGGTAACGAGAAGGGGGCAGACAATGAAACTCGTAATCATTCTCGGCAGCCGCAACCCGCAGGGCCAGACGGCGCGTGCCGCGATGTCGCTGGTGGAAGGCGCCAAGAGCACTGGGGCACACGCTGACATGCTCTTCCTGCCCCAGATGAAAATCGAGCGATGCCGGCAATGTGAGGACAACGGCTGGGGGCTTTGCCGCACCGAGGGCCGCTGCGTCATTGACGATGACCTGCCGCCCCTGGTTGAAAAAATCGCCGCCGCCGACGCGGTAATCTTTGCCACGCCGGTCTATTTCGGCGACCTTAGCGAGAGCATGCGCACCTTCACCGACCGCCTGCGCCGCACCTGTCGCTTCGCCGAAGGGGGCAATAAAGCGAAGGTGCAGGGCAAGAAGGCCGTGGGCGTCTGCGTCGCGGGCGGAGGCGGTGGAGGGGCACCATCGTGTTGTCTCAGTCTGGAACGGGTGCTGAGCACCTGCGGCTTTGATCTCGTGGACATTGTCCCCGTCCGCCGACAGAACCTGGAGATGAAACTGGTCACACTCCGCATCGTCGGCCAGTGGCTCGCCGGCCAATTGCAGGTGTAACCGCAACTACCCACGCTCTCACCATACTATGCAGGTACGCCAACGGATGCCTCCTGCGCAACCGACGGCCGACAGGAGATGGCCATGACACCTCGCGGAGTAGCCGGCCGACTGGCACTCACCAGTCTGACCGCGGTGCTAACCCTCCTGGGCATGCACGCCGCCGGCGCCGGTGCTGACCGCGAAGTTCCGCACCATATCGGTTTCCGCATCCTCAATGTAGAGCGCTCTGGCACGCAGCCACTGACGCTTGCGCTCTGGTATCCGACCACCGTGACGCCCACTGGGATGAAATATCCCCAGGCGGCAGCGTGGCTGCCAGCAGAGGCGGCACGCGACGCACCGCCTGCAGCTGGGCCGTTCCCCCTGGTCATCTTCTCACACGGCGGTGGCGGCTGCGCTACGCAAGGTGCGGTGTTTGCTGAGGAACTTGCCGCACACGGGTTCGTCGTCGCTGGACCTGATCACGGCGACGAGTTCATTGTCTGCCGTTCCGATGGCTCGCTCAGCCCCGACCCGCTGCGCCTCCAGCAATGGTTTCGCTGGGCACGTGGCGTCAGCGCCGGAACACACGCCACCCCCTTCGCACACCGGCCCCAGGAAATCAAGACTACGATTGACACCGTCCTCAGGGAAAGCACCAACCCGGATTCGCCCATGCGCGGCCTGGTTGATCCCGACCGCATCGGCATGATGGGTGTCTCGTTTGGTGCCTGGACGACGCTCGCTGAGTCCGGGGCCGTCCCGGCATTTCGTGACTCGCGGGTCAAGGCAGCGGTGCCCATCGCGGGGCCGGCTGGCAGGCCGGCGATGGCGGAACGCATGGCTAACATCCGCATTCCGATACTTCTTATCTTCGGCGAAGAGGAGACGGTAGTGCTGGGTGAGGCCGCCGGCCCGCGCAAACAGTCAGCTATGCTCAAGGAATACGAGGCGGCGCGTCCGCCAAAGATACTCATTGGCATCAAGGGAGCGCAACACTTGGACTTCGGCGGCGCGGGAACGGCGAACCGACGACTCCGAGGGAATGAGCCCCTCGTCTCAGCGCATGTCCGCACCGAAGACGTAGTGATTCGCACAACCAATGAACGCTGTCTCGCATTTTTCCAGCGATACCTCAAAGGAGACCGTGAAGCCGAGCGTCGCCTGACCGCAGAGGGCGAGGCCATTTCTCTCATGCGACATGACTTAGGCAACGCCGCGGACGAAAATGACGGCCTTCGGTAAGAAAGTGATGACGTCAGATCTCGGACAACCGTATAGGTTGCTCGTGCCGTTACATGCAGTTGTCTTTCCCGCCGACGAGACCCCGCGAGCGCCAACTGTCACCACCGCAGCCTCCCGCACAAACTTCTCCCGCGCTGGCGGAGGATAGTTTGAAGATTTGAACCCGCGGCTCTAAGGTCAAGTGCTGCTCATGTCGCCGGTGGCGAAGCAACCGGGCGCAGCAGGTGTTCCAGGGTCCCGCTCAGTTCCGTGTAGGGGATCAAACGGTTGAAGTCAAAGAGCGTGTGCAGTGCCATGTTGGTAGTGGGGATACCGCTCTCCTCAACCGCTGCGAGGGGATTGAGCCCGCCGGCAACAATCAGCCCCACCCTGCCTGGTGGGACGGGCACATCCAGCACCGGCTGACCGGGTCGACCAATGAGCAGCACTCCGCCTAAGCCAAGCCGCTCCATCCGCGCCACAATCTCCTGCACTCGTGGCAGCGCCTCAGCAGGCACCTCCCGGAAACTAGCACCGATGGCACCATGACCCATGCGTGCTGCCTGCCTCACAGTTGTCATCCGCCCCTTGATGAATATCTCAAGCGGGTCAATCGTAGTACCGTCATAGTTGATAATTTGCATGAAACGGTAGGGCCGCCCCTCAATTACTTCAAGTAGCCCGCCGAAGCGCGGGACAGCAGCGATGCCTTCCTTCAAGAGGACCCCGTTGAGACTGACGCTGCAGACCGTGCCGATGGCCACCTGATCCGGTGGCACCTGCAGGCTCCCCAAGCAGGTCCCAGGACCTGCCACAGTGAGAAAGCGCCCCATCCCCAGACCCGCAGCAAAGACTCGGACAATCTCGCGACAGGCGTCGGCGAAACTGGCTACAGGTAAGGTTGAGACATTCAAAATAACGTCACCCGCGCCTTTACGCAGGTTGAACTTCATGCGATAGGCGAGCGAATCTACCTTCGCGGCGATGAATCCGACCCTGTCTACGACTAGGGCTGCGCCAAGTTCCTCCTCTCCCTTCCGTGTGAGGCGCCGACCCCGGCGTCCTAAGTTTTCCGTGAGGCCTTGCTCGTCTGCCAGTTTCAGGTAGTAGCGTACTGTGCGTTGGCTGAGGTCAATTCCTGAAGCCTGCAATTGTCGCGCAATCTTAGCTCCACCGACCGCTCGGCCTGCGTGGCGGATGCACGTAAGGATAGCGAGGAGTTTTCTGCGCGTGCGAATATCCCATTCATGCACCGGCAGGTGCTGCCCTTCTTGCCGCATTGCTGATTCTCCTCTTGAGGCACCCTCTGGCAACTAATACCACATATCTCAGTTGGTGTCAAATAAAATGCGGCTATATTGCCGTATTATAGCAAAATTTCTTCATCAAAGTAAAAACACATTTACGGCATTTTTGCCGTTATTAATACGATAAATTGCGATCGGCAGCAATAATTAGAGGAAGAATTAAGTTTCGCAAGTGAGTGATAAACCGGGATTATTGGCCTTATTGTGGCTATTACAATAATACGTTGTAATATTACAAAAATTTCTCTTGACGGCAACTTATTACCATGTTATAATCGGCCGCCACTTGCATGGTGCACGCGTGTACTATGCCTGTATTTGAGGGTCATACCAGTGGTGGTACGACCGGCATGGGCCAACAAAAGGAGAATGCGGTGTACAGTGCAGGACATGCCTCAAGAGCCGTAGGCGCATCTAATCGTCTGAAGGATGATGTCTGCCCATTTAGCGGACTCTGCGCGACGTGCGTAGAGACTTGTATCGGAATCTGCGAAGTGGGGCTATCGGCTATCCGCGGGCCGGAAATGATTTACCCGCAACCCTTCGGAAATGTCACGGCAGCCTCGCAGAAAAATTACCCCATCCACTGGGGAGATTTCACAATCCTGGGAACGGCGGTGGGCGCCAAGGGCATCGCCGCTGATTCCGACCGCGCGATCTTTCCGAATGTGCACACCGAAATCCGCCTTGGTACACGCGGCGGCAGGGAAGGCATCAAGTGCCTCCTGCCCATCACAATCCCCGGCCTGGGTTCCACTGACATAGCCAGGAAATCCTGGGATAGTCTGGCTGCCGGCGCGGCGCTCTCAGGTGTCCTGCTCACGGTTGGCGAGAACGTAGTTGGCATGGACGAGGAGGCGGAGATTAGACGCGGGCGCGTGGTGAAGTCGCCAGCGCTGGCGCACCGCGTGGAGGCCTATCGGAAGTGGCAACGGGACGGTGCTGGCACGGTGGTCGTCCAGGAGAACGTCGAGGACAATCGCCTCGGTGTCCTCGAATACGCGCTCAGCAAACTCGGCGTTACCGCGGTTGAGATGAAGTGGGGCCAGGGGGCCAAGGACATCGGCGGCGAGGTCAAGATATTCACCCTTGAAAAAGCGCAGATGCTCAAGAAGCGCGGCTACATTGTGCTGCCCGACCCGCTGAACCCCGAGGTCATTCAGGCCTTCGAGCGCAAGGCCTTCCGCGAATTCGAGCGGCACTCGCGGCTGGGGATGGTCAGCGAAGAAGCCTTCGTCAAGCGGGCCGAGCAGCTGCGGAGGGCCGGCGCGAAGTACCTCTTCCTTAAGACCGGCGCCTATCGTTTTGCTGACCTCGCCCGCGCGCTGACTTGGAGCAGCAAGTATGGCGTAGACGTCCTCACAGTAGATGCCGCCGGTGGTGGTACGGGGATGAGCCCCTGGCGGATGATGAACGAGTGGGGCACACCAGCCATAGAAACGTTCAGCAAGGTCTATGAATATGCCGACCGTCTCGCCAAGGCGGGCAAGCCGTTGCCCGACATCGTGATTGCCGGAGGATTCACGATGGAAGACCACATCTTCAAGGGCCTAGCGCTGGGCGCACCATACGTCAAAGCAGTGGGCATGGCCCGCGCACCTATTACTGCCTGCACTGCGAGCACCGCGCTCTGGTACCGCATCAGCCAGGAAACTGACCAGAACCTGGTAGACAAGTATGGGCGAACCAAGCAGGACGTATTCTACGGGGCCATTCGCCTCATCCCCGAACTTGGCACCGCCAGATTTGAAGAATTGCCCGCGGGCGGGTTGGGTGTTTACACCTATTTCCTGCGGATCTCCCAGGGGCTGCGCCAATTGATGGCCGGGGCGCGCAAGTTCAAGATGAGCGATCCCGCCGGACGGCCCGATCGCGGTGACCTCGCCGCGCTTACCCCACAGGCAGCACGTGTCAGCGGCATTCCTTACGTCAGCGAACACGATGCTGACCTCGCCGAGAAGATACTCGACGAGGCCACGTAAGAACCTACACCACGAAGGCACGAAGAACAAAAGACAGAAACATCAGCAGACTTGCCTCAGCCACAGATGCAATTGACGTTCACCACCGCGAATTGGCTTGCTTCCTTCGTGCCTTTCGTGGTAGAGGGCGCTGTTTGTTATACGTGTTGTGAGTTGCAATCCGAGTGCAGGCAAAGCAGAGTCAACTCATTCGCTCAACTTCGTCCCCGAACGAAGGCCGCGGCCGCGGTGCCGGCAACGTAACCTGACGACCAGGCCCACTGCAGGTTGTATCCACCCGAATCGCCGTCAACGTCCACGACCTCACCACAGAAAAAGAGCCCCGGCACAAGTCGTGAGGACATCGTCGCGGGGTTGATTTCGTGGAGGTTCACCCCGCCCACGGTAACCTGTGCCTCGGAAAAAGGGCACAGTCCACGCACGCGCACCGGCCAATGCGTCAAAGAGCATGCCAATTTGGCCAGTAAGTGCGTCCCCAGTTGACCGCACGGCATTTCAAGTGCAAGTCCGCACTCTGCCGCAATCACGCGACCAAGCTTCGCGGGCAGGAGCCCAGTGAGGAAATCGCCGACGGGGCGATGCGACAAGCGCTGCTGACGTGCAGCCAACAATCGTTCAGCCTGGGCATCGTTCATCTCGGGCATGAAACTCAGCGTTACTTCACAATCGCCCTCGCCAATAGCGCGGCTTGAGCGAAGCGCCAGCGGACCAGAAAGACCGTAGCGGGTGAACAGGCCTTCGTCCGTAATTTCCAGCACCCTCTTCCCCGCACGGGAGACAGTGAGGGTCATATCCCAACGCACGCCCTGCAGTTTATGAAACCATGATCCGCAGAGCATCAACGGCACCAGTCCGGGGCGCAACTCCGTCACCGTGTGGCCGAGTTGTTGGGCGAGTGCGTACCCCGACTGCGTCCCCATGCCAGGACCGGCGCGCCCCCCACAGGCGATAATCAGGGCCGCAACCGCTTCGGAAGATCCGCGACGCCGCACAAGAAAGCAACGCCCCTTGGCCTCAATCCCGACAATTTCCGCACTAATTGCCACCATCGCGCCGAGGCGTTCCATTTCACCAGTGAGGCATGCCAGAACCGCCGTAGCCTCATTGGAAGCAGGAAAATAGCGACCCCTGGCATCAGCGACAGTTTCCACACCTATTTCTCGGAAGAACTCCAGCGTGCGCTTGCCATCTAACCGACGAAGAACTGCGGCGACAAATTCCGAGTCGGGGGCGTGAAAATGCGCAAGGTCAAGGTCGCAGTTAGAAAGATTGCAGCGTCCATTGCCGGTAGCCAGTAGTTTACGGCCAAGAACAGGGTTCTTTTCCCACAGGCGCACTGTGGCCCCGGCACGCATGGCGGCTATTGCCGCCATTATACCCGAGGCCCCCCCACCGATAATTCCGACCTGCCCCATCGTCCTACACCACTCCACCACACGAACCTAACTGCCAAACCCGTCAACACCATTCTACAATAATTCGCTCGGCACGCGGAGAAAGTGTGCCGTCCGCGAGGCGAACGATTGACAAATTAGGAGCAGTTCGAGTAGGTTTCTTTACGCTGCCGGAAACGTATAGAGTCAGAAAAACTCAGATTTCGGTCCGGCCACGGGGAAAAATCATATGCCTACAGCCCATCGGATAGGTTCTCCTGCATCCGTATTCATCTCCGCGAAACCCATCTGGCCAACTGGCCAAGAACGGGAGATGAACCTTTTTGTTGGTTTCCGGGCAGTTTTTTCGGCACCTTCCGACGCCAGACCTGTGCTGCGGGTCACAGCATCTACAGTGTACCGCGCTTTCCTCAACGGGGAGTTCATCGGCTACGGTCCGGCGCGTGGCCCGCACGGGTGGTTCCGCATGGATGAATGGGACTTAACGCCCCGGCTTCGGCGCGGGAGAAATCTGCTGGCAATTGAGGTGGCCGGATACAACGTCAACAGTTACTACCTGCTCGACCAGCCATCCTTTCTGCAGGCCGAGGTACTGGCCGGCGAAAAGGTGCTCGCCTCAACTGGCGGGCAGGGAGCAACCCTAGTGGCGATTATGCTCCCACATCGCCTCCGCAAGGTATCGCGTTACAGTTTCCAGCGCCCCTTCAGTGAATGCTACCAACTCGCGCCTGATGCTGAGGCCTGGCGCAGCAACTTCCGCGCAAGTTTGCCGGTTGTCCCCTCCTCCGTGCAGCCCGCCAAGCGAGTTCTACCGCGGGGCGTGCCCTATCCTTATTTCCACTGCCGCCAGCCGGTAATACACCTAGCCTGGGGGAAAATCCGGAGGGGAATAACACCCGCCAAACTGCGGACCATTCCCCTATACGCCCCACTGGGCAGTCGCAAACTCCGGGGTTTCACCGAAGAACAATTTGAGGCCCGCCCCTTAGTTGAGTTACAGCACATCGAAGCCATGCCCCCGGCCATCAAGCCGCAGCCCTACTCGCCAAGCGAAGCACTATCACTCACGACGAACTCATATCACCTCCTGGATTTTGGCACCAACCTGACCGGTTTTATCGGCGCCAAGGTCACGTGCCGCAGGCCGACGCAACTGTTCCTCGTCTTTGATGAAATCCTCACCGACGGCGAGGTGGACTTCCTCCGCCTCGGTTGCGTCAACGTCGTCCGCTACGAACTGGCTCCTGGCAAATATGACCTGGAGTCATTTGAACCGTACACGCTGCGCTACCTGAAGATCATCACTCTAGATGGCACCTGCACAGTGAGCGACATCCGCCTGCGCGAATATACGTGCCCCGATGTGTGGCGAGCATATTTCGCCGCAAGTGATGAACGATTGAACCGCATTTTTGCCGCAGCGCGCGAGACCTTCCGGCAGAACGCACTGGACGTCTTCATGGACTGTCCGGCGCGCGAGCGGGCGGGCTGGCTGTGCGACAGTTTTTTCACCGCGCGTGCCGCCTTTGACCTCTGCGGTAACACCGCCATTGAGCGCAACTTCTTTGAGAACTTTCTCTTGCCGCAACGCTTCCGTTATCTGCCGCCGGGTATGCTGCCCATGTGCTATCCGGCCGACCACAACAATGGCTCGTTCATCCCGAACTGGGCACTTTGGTTTGTAGTGCAGTTGGAGGAATACTTGGCGCGCAGCGGCGACCGCGCGATGGTGGAAGCGCTCGCACCGAAGGTGGAGAAACTCTTCCAGTATTTCCGGCGATTCCGCAATGCCGATGGTTTGCTGGAACGCCTGAAGGGCTGGATATTTGTGGAATGGTCCAAAGCCAACAGTTTTGTCCAGGATGTCAATTACCCGACCAATATGCTGTACGCTGCCGCTCTTGCCGCTGCTGGGAGAATGTACCAGCGCAAGGACCTCCTGCGCGAGGCTGAATGCGTTCGTGCCGCGATCCGTGCCCAATCCTTCAGAGGCCGCTTCTTCGCCGACAACGCGGTTCGCAACCGGGGACGGCTGCTGGTTACCGACAACTACACCGAGGCCTGTCAATACTACGCCTTCTATTTTGACGTGGCCTCCCCTCTGACACATCGGAGGTTGTGGCGGTTACTCTGCGAACAATTCGGCCCACAGCGCACAAAGACCGGCAAGTTTCCCAAGGTGGATCCGGCCAATTCTTTTGTTGGCAACATGCTGCGCCTTGAACTCCTCTCACGTTATGGCGAATGCTGCCGGATACTGGATGAAGTGGTTGACTTTTTCCTGTACATGGCTGACCGGACCGGGACGCTGTGGGAGCATGTGGACACGCGCGGGAGTTGCAATCACGGCTTCGCTTCGCATGCCGTGCGGACTCTATATCGCGACATCCTCGGCCTGTTCCAAGTTGACCCAACGAACAAACGCGTATGGCTACGGTTTACAGACCTGCCTTTGCAATGGTGCGAGGGACGAATCCCAGTGCCAGACGGGTTCCTGTCGCTAGCATGGCGCCGGCGGCGCCGATGGCTGGAGTATCATCTTGCCATGCCCGCAGCATGGACGGCCACAGTGGAGAACTGTAGTGGTCTCCCGCTCCGCCACGCCCCATAGCACGTACCGAAGTAGGCCGCCGACGGTAAAGGTTTCGTAAGAGAGGACCATCATGCTGGCTGCGGTACTCCACAACTTCAACCACCTTGTTCTAGAGGATGTGCCCACGCCCGAACCCGGCCCCGGTGAAGTAGTAGTGCGCATCAAGTCCTGCGGCATCTGCGCCACTGACTACAAGGCCTTCCGCGGCCTTCGCCGCAATGTGAGATTTCCCTGCATTCTCGGCCATGAGCCGGCAGGGATAGTGGCAGCGGTGGGCTCAGGGTGCACTCACTACCGCGAGGGTGACGAGGTCATCGTCGCGCCCAGTGGCTGGTGCGGCATGTGCCCGCACTGCCGAGTGGGGAACACGCACTATTGCCAACGCGCCTTCACTACCGGCGGCGACGGCCCTGAGGATGTCCGCCCCGGGGCCTTTGCCGAGTACATGAAGACGCGCGAACTCTCGCTTTTCGAGAAGCCGGCGAACGTGCCTTTTGACACCGCCGCGCTCACCGAGCCGCTCTCCGGGGCATGGAAGGGCGTGATTCACCACAGCGAGATGCAGGTGGGGGACGACGTGGTCATTATTGGCGTCGGAGGCATTGGCCTCCTTTGCCTGATGGTGGCCAAGGCGACCGGTGCAGGGCGGCTCATTGCTGTGGACCCCAGCGAGCATGCGCTGGCAAATGCTCGCCGCCTGGGTGCAACTCACACAATTAATCCCCAGCGGGAAGATGCCAAGAGGCGTGTCTATGAGATCCTCCCCGCCGGCCCTGACCTCATCGTGGAGGCGGCCGGTGCCATTGAGGCAGTGCGGCTCATGGTAGACCTGCGCCGGCGCGGAACCAGATGGAACCTCTTCGGCATCACCACGCACGAAAGGTTTGAACTGGATGGGGGCCACACCCATTTCCTGGAAGGCCGCATGGACGCAAGTTTCGGCACCACCCCCTGGGCGATGCAGCGCGCCATCCGCCTGATGGAAACCGGCCTCGTGGACCCCGGCGAAATCATCTCGCACCGCTTCACTCTCAGCCAAATCCACCAGGCCATGGAAGTAATGGGGCAGCCGCAGCGCAATAAGGTCATCATCAACCCGTGAAGGCAATCGTTCACGTTGCGCCCGGACGGGTGGAGATGCGCGACTGGCCGCGGCCAGAACCGGGACCCGGACAGGTGCGCATCCGCACTGCGGCATGCGGCATCTGCACCACCGACCTGGCCATGATCGCCGGCTGGGAGCGCACGCGCTGTCCGGCCATCCCCGGACACGAATGGGCAGGTTACGTGGATGCCGTGGGTGTGGGCGTCGCGCCCGAACTCGTGGGTCGCAAGTGCGTTGGCGAGAACGTGCTCTCCGACGGCGGCGAGGTCGGCTTCGAGCACCCCGGCGGCTACGCCGAGTATTTTCTCACCGAGGCCAACCACCTTCACCTGCTGCCGGATGACTTTCCCCCCGCTGTGGCGACACTGATTGAGCCGCTGGCGGTCTGCGTGCGGGCGGTGCGGCGGCTGGCCCCCACCAAGGGTACCAGCGCCCTGATATTCGGCGACGGGCCAATCGGGCTGCTCTGCCTGATGCTCCTGCGCCGCGCGGGTGTGGCACCCATCGTGCAGGTCGGTGGCCGGCCAGAGCGCCTGACTCTGGCAGCGGAGCTCGGCGCGGACCTCACCCTCAATTACCACACAGCCGGCGAATCGCTTTCTGCGGCTATTGCTAGCACGTGCGGCAGGAACTTCCCCAATATCATTGAGGCGTCGGGACAGCCGAATGCACTGGCTGCCGGACTGGCCCTGACCGCCCCAGATGGGCGCATCCTCCTGGTGGGCGACTACGGAAGCGCCCGCGCTGACTTCCGCTGGAACGACATCCTCCTGCGCGAACTGCATCTGGTGGGCAGCAACGCCAGCCACGGAGCATGGCCTGAAGCAGTGCGCCTGGCCACTACATGTGCGCTCCCACTTGCACGCCTGATCACGCACCGTCTGCCGATGGCACACTTTGCCGATGCACTGGCCATGCTACAGCAACGCCGGCCTTGCGTCGTAAAGATAGTGCTGGAGTGGTGAGCAACACCAACTGCGCAACCCCGGTTACTATTCCGGGTCCATTATTGGCGAAAGACTTGCACCGCGGAGGCTATCCAAGAAGGAGAAACGGCCACTCAGGAAGGCTACACACGCAGTTACAGCGATTTCGGCCTTTCTTGCGGTCCGCGCCCGCATTGCGCAGCGACGGCCCACACCTCCTGGATGTTTCAGCAAGTCGCCTGCCAGAAGTCTCGTTCACATCCGCTTTGCGGGAATGATCCCGTCGTCTCACGTTACCTGCCGCAACGCGTCCGCGTGTAGCGCGACTTATCCCCAAACAACGGCGCTCTTTCCGATATGCCGGCAACGACGAAAAGACCTGTGCTGACCAGGGGGGTTATTGTTACAGCAGCGCCTTCCGCGCACGTCTCACGATAGCACGAAGCTTTTCCAGTTTGTCCGGGTCCACTTCAGGTTTGCGATAGGAAGCCAGCAACTCCCGGACGCGCGCCTGTGCCTTGCGCAGCATCGCCTCCTCGTGAGCACACCCGGCCCAACCTGCACGGTCATAGAACTCCGGCAACCACAGGCTGTGCCGGAAATGGCGGGCGGTGTGTTCAAGTTCAAGGTAGTTCCTGTCCAAGCAGAGGCCGGCCTCCAAGATGGCACTCATAGCCAAACTCTCCTCAGAGAAGTCTGGCTTCCCGGCATAGAAGCGAACGCCGCCAGTGAAATCCCTTTCCAACAGGAGTTGCACAGGCGAAATTGTCTTCCCCTCCTCCAGCATCCCGGAGCCGATGCCACCATGCCTGCCGGTGAACGCGGCGAGAGTCATGACCTTGTAGGCCTTTTCCAGCACGGCAAACCAGCCTGGGAACTTGGCATCGCAATAATCCCCACCACTCACCTGAATGTTGAAGTTGCACCAGCGACGCAGAAATGCAGCCGTAGCGAAACCATACCAAAGTGCATCAAAGGCACAGTAACTCACCGCTCCCGTCTTCATATCCACCGTGCCGGGCCAGATGCTGCCGCCTAGGCTGATGGCGGGGTTCAGCGCACGCGCCGCCATCCAGGTCGCCAGTTGTTCGGCAGCGGAAACTACCACGAACCCGCCTATTGTCACCGGCGTTGTCACCCCGGCGATGGGCATGGCAGTCAACCCTGCGCGTTTCGCTCCCGACCTGACCTGGAGAACGAACTTGTCGGCGACGACCTTCTCCATGCGCAGTGGGTGGGCGAAGGCGGTAGCGCCGTAGGCGAACCAATTATCTAGGCCGAGGACTTCCCCCATTTCGCGCAGCCAGGGAATCTGCTCGGCCCTCCAGGCAAAAGGCGGCTGTGGCTTCGTGGTGTATTCGGCCAAAAGAAGGCCGGCTTCCAGCGGCTCCAGCGAAGCGGGAACATCGCTGAGGACCAGGGCATGGCCGGCCCCCTGGTCAGGATGGAGTGCGCTGCCAAACTTGACGAGAGTGATGAGATCCGAGCGATTGCCGCTGCGCCGCCTGGCAGTTTCGTAGTCGTAGTAGAACTGCGCAATCTGCAAACCGACGCCAGGCATTGCCGGTGCTCGGAAGACAGGGGGTTCCTCAGTCTGTGGAGCCGGAGCCTCACGGCGAAGAGCCTCAACAAAGGCCTCTGTCATCCGACGCGGGAACCAGGCGCGCTCGTACTGGAAATCCACCACCGCACCCGCCTCGCGCAAACTGCGCAGCAAGTCGGCGTTCTGGCAGAGGACACCGACCTTCTCTAGGGTAACGCAGACGCCCTCCGCCAGCGGCGCTATGTCCTCTTCCCTGAGCAAGTTCAGCGCCAGCATCCGCCTACTTCCTCATCATCGCCACATGTATCCAGCAGGCGAGCGACAGTGCGGCACCCCCGGCAAAGCCTGGAGACCTGCGAGTCAACATCCTGTCACTGGGTGCTCTTGCCCTGTCGCTCCGCCTCATCAAGAACCCGGATGAGGTCAAGCGTTTCGTCCCAGGGCACGGGAATCTCGCCGGTGAGGATCATCTGCACAAACGCTCGCATCAAGTGCCAGTAGTAGTAGCGACTGTCGGTCACATGAACAACGTGCGCTGCTTTTGCCGTGCTCAGGATACCAGAAATGGAGCGCACACGTTCATCCACCAGGAGAACGGCCTCACAACCATTGTTCCATGTGAGGCAAACAACGTTACGCAGCCCCTCTCCGTGATTAACGACCTTTACTATGCCCGGACCAGCAGCGGTGACGATCAGTTCCAGCGGGTGAATGCCATAGAAGACCAGACGACCATTGTGACACTGGGCAAAGGCGATTTTGACGCCACCCTCGTCCCTGATGCGGGGCAGCAGGCTAGTCAATTCGCGCGAGTAACGAATGGCCGAGCTGGAGAACATAAGCGCCTTCCGCTGGCGCGCCAGTTCGACGAGAGCCAGCGCCTCGCGGTAGGTGGGAGCCATGGGCTTGTCGAGGAAAAAGGGCACATTACGCTCGATGAGCGCCGGCGCCCAGCGGTGCTGCGCAGGAATACAGTCGTCCACCAGAATAGCCCCGTCCACGCCCTCAACAGCTTCATCAAGACTGGCACAGACCTTCTCAATGCCGAAGTTCCGCGCGAGATCCTCGGCATAGGTACAGTTTTCATCCCAGACCTTGACGACACGGGCAGCAGCAGGCATGGGGGCGAAGTTGTTGTCACGCGCGTGCCTAGTCCAGTCCTCGCTATTAAAGATGCCGGCAAACTGCTTGGCATGGTAACAATTGGAACCCCCGATGCTCGCCAATCTCAGAGTCGCGCTCACTTATATCATGCTCCTTTCTCTAATCCCCTCATGATTTCTTCAAGCGGCACTGCACCTGGCGGCAGTGGTGGACTGACACGGTCGCGCCACAGCGCCGACTGAAACATGGCGTGAATGATTTCAAAGCCGCGCAGCGAGACATCGGCATTGTTGCGATGCACCCCACCGCGCGTGAGAACGTCGTAAAGTTCGGCGTAGAACTTGACGGTAGCCCGGTTCCAGCCCTCGGCTCCCTCGTAGAGCGTCCGCCACCCCCCTTGCGTGTCAAGAATCTTGGCGTAATGGGCAACAACGGCATCAACCAGCCCGGCGGTGCCCAGAACCTGGACACGCTTCTGCAACCACGTGACTTTCGGGTCAATGCCGAGCGCCGGCTGAAAGCGCCGGCCGCATTCTACGACCGCGCGCACGCCGTTCCTGAAGGCAATATACCCGACGACAAAAGCAGGCGCGGGATGGACGGTCCTCGCGCCCTCAGCTACGTCAGCCACGGCGGCCATGACCCAGTCCACCTCCGGTTCGCCGGCCAGCCACAATACCATGTCCACCATATGCGGTCCCTGTTCCATAAGCTGTCCGTAGGAAGAGGCACGCAGGTAGTAGACCTGACCGATATCGCCGCGCCGGACAGCCTCGCGCGCGGCAACAAACTCATCGGCAAAACGCATCTGGTGGGAGACCACCATGGTAATTCCCTTGGCACGCGCGGCCGCGACCATCTCGCGCGCTTCGTCCACAGTGCGCGCCATTGGTTTCTCCAAGGCAATGCCCCTGACCCCTGCCCGGATGGCGGCCATCGCCAACGCATGGCGCGGCATTTCTCTGGTGCAGATGGCGACGATATCCAGCTTCTCATTTCTGAGCATCTCATCCGCATCGGCGTACACCGGCGTCTTGTAGCGGGCGCTGTAACGCTGGCGGCCTTTTTCCGCGGGGTCAGCCCCGGCGACCATCACCAGCCCTGCGTGTACATCTACTGCTTCCATGTGCTCCACGGCACGCGGCCCGCAGCCGATCAAGCCAACGCGCAACTTTTCCATCGTCCCTTCTCCTCACAAGCCACTTCCCGCCTATAGCTGCAGGCGGGGGTGTGACGTCCGGTTTCCGCTGAGATCACGCGTACTTGTCTGCCACGCTACGGACTACCTGGACCCATTTGCGGAGGTTCTCGGGATGCCCCTGCAAGGTTTCGTGATCCTTGAGGGTGATATCCACGTGGCATCCCTTGGCCGCTTCCAGACCTTGGCGGATCACCTTGCGCACGTGAGCGGGATCAAAACCACAGCAGATCATTTCTGCCGGATTTGGCCTCCAGGAAAACACATATTTATCCTGAATCTGCTCGGCGCAGCGCCGGACGTCAGCAACTGGGGTAACAGCGATACGCCGCAGATTCGGCAGGCGGCGCAGCATGTCAATCTTGTGGGTCAAGTCCTCGCAGCAGCCATAAGCCACCAGGCCGAAGTTTTCGGCGATGCGCCGCTGATATTGAAACACGAACTCCTCATGCATCGCCGGCGAGACTTGGGCCATCTCCTGTGCGGCGACGAAGTACCAGAGCTGTTTGCGTTTCACCGGTGGGCTGTTCGCCTGCGGGTCCGGCAACTCCAGTGAGTATGGCATGGCCTGATTGCTATGATTGCAGAGGCGCCAATCACCCCTGCGCTCGGCTTCCTCCTGGATCTCAAGCACTGCCTCGCACATGAAGCGGGCCAAGCGATGCAGCCATTCGGGGTTCTGCGTCATATCCCACATCACCTGTTCCAGACCGCGCAGGTGGGCGAGGCTGTACGAGATGTCGGCGTGCCACTCCCGGTAGAACGGGGCTCGGTCTACGCAAACTTCCAGAATATCTCCGACGGCGTCCTGAAGGCGTTGGACATTGCGAGCAGTGGCCTCTTCGTCAATCAGGTGGCGGGGGCGGACAAGACGTTGAAAGTCCTCCCACCGCTTCAGGGGCGGATCAAAGAGCCAAGACCCGCGCTGTTCCGGACTTGGGATGCGCCCGTATTTCAGCCCCCAGGGTCCATCGGGCGGAGTAATGCGCGTCGCGCCCTGGGTGATCCACGGCTCCTGGATGGTGTCATCGCCGATGGTGTCCTGAAAAATACGCTGACGCAGTACACGCTCATGCCCACGGTAGAATGGGTCTTCGCAAACACATTTATACTCAGGCGGTGCTTCGCTGGACCACCACGGCGCACCCAGCACTAGCACCAACGGGCGGGTGCGGACCAGGCTATTGTGCTTGCGCCATAACGCGCGACGCTCCTCCTGAACCGGCTTGGCCGCGATGTCTCGCACCCGCTTGGCCAGTTCGCGAAGGGTAAGGATGTCTTTTTTGACCTTCACCGCACTCCTCCTGACGTCACCTCCGCAATCTCGTGCCACACCAAATTAGCCAACTAAGTAACAGGACTCCGCAACAGTGCAAAGCAATGAGTCAAAATTTTAGCAAAAGCAAACCCGTCGAACAATTTGAGCAGGCGGTAAGCGGTATGAACTCGCTGCGAGAATACTCTCCAGCGAGAATGCGACACACCCGTCTATCCTGCACCACCCGCGGTCAATATCGCACCTCACCTGCTCACGTCAGTTGCCAAACGCGCACATATCCTGTTAGGATTCGGCACGGTAGGAAACCTTAGGCACACGCATGAGTACAGAGGCTCCTGAAGGATTATCAGACCGTCTGGACGAGTTACTACGCTCGGCCATAGGCACGCGGTCAGTCCTTGCCTATCTGCTGGCCTATGCCCTCGGTATCTTCATCAGTTTCAGCCCATGCGTATATCCGCTGGTGCCCATTGTGGTGGGCTACATTGGGAGCGTTGCCGGTCACAAGCAGCGGAACGCTTTTCTCTATTCGGTGGCATACGTGGCGGGGATGGCTGTAGTGTACTGTGCTCTTGGCATTGCAGCAGCAGCGCTCGGAGGAATCGTGGCTCGGTGGCTCAGCCAGCCGTGGCTTGTGGGCGTTTTAGGCATGCTGCTGATAGCATTGGGCTTATGGGCACTCGGGGCATTTGACATTCCCGTGCCGCAATGGCTGCGCGGCACAGGAGCGGAGTCCTCTCGTGGCAGCCTGCTCGGCTCGTTCGCTGTGGGGGCCGCTTCAGCGCTGGTCGTCGGCCCCTGCGCTACCCCCGCCCTGGGCGCAATGCTCTCGCTCATTGCCGCAAGCGCCCGGGAACGTACCGTTGTCAACGTCATTTACGGCTCTACAGTCATGCTGGTCTTTGCGCTGGGCATGGGAACGCTGCTCATCATCTGCGGCACTTTTTCAGGCCTTATCACCTCTCTGCCGCGTGCTGGCGGCTGGCTGGGGGTCGTGAAGAAGGTTTTCGGTGGACTGCTGATTGCGGCGGGCCTTTATTTTATCCTCTGGGCACTACGTCTCGTCCCTAGCGTCGGAGAATTGTTGGCCATCAGTTTCCTGCAGCAAAGGGTCTCAATTTGCATATGAAGCTCAGTGTGCTGGCGCTCCTGACAGGCATAGCCATGTATGCCGTTGGTCTGGGCGGTTGCTCACAACAGGAGGAGGCCGCAGCGGCACTGGCACCAGATTTTACCCTGACGAGGGTGGACGGAGCGCCCCTACGGCTCTCGGATCTGCGCGGCCAGAAAGCCGTGGTGCTGGAGTTCTTCGCCACGTGGTGTCCGGTATGCGCCGATACTGTCGCGGACGTAAAGCGCCTCGTGTCAACATGCAAGGGGGCCAATTTGGCCTTCTACGCCATCAGCGTGGACAAGCGGCGCTCCGACCTTGAGGGTTGGATAAAGCAGCACGACGTGGACTACCCCGTGCTTTTAGATACTGATGGCAAGGTTGCACAGGCCTATGACGTTGTGGCAGTGCCGCTATTCGTCGGCATAAGTCCCGCGGGCACTGTGGTCTACCACGAACATCGGTTACCTAAAGACCTTGACGCCTTCGTAAGATTGCTCAAGACGGGCACCGCGCCCCCGGGCAAATAAGCGCTTCCGACTACTCCTTCTTCTTATCTTCTTCCACCTGCGCGTGCTGCCCACCGCTGCCTGCTGCAGCCGTGGGAGGAGTGGCAGCAGGAGCTGCACCGACAAACTCTATTATCGCCTGTGGCGCGTTATCACCTAGGCGACGCTCCTCATCGGCCAGACGCAGAATGCGGACATATCCGCCGGGACGGTCCTTGTAGCGCGGCCCGATCTCACGAAAGAGTTTCTGGACCATCCGCTTATCGTTGAGGAGTGCCAGCGCCCGGCGGAAGTGGGCCAGCGTCCCCTTACGCGCCAAGGTGACCAACCGCTCAATAAACGGCCGCACTTCCTTCGCCTTGGCCAGCGTGGTACGAATACGCTCGTGCAAGATCAGGCTGCTGGCGAGGTTACGCCGCAGGGCGCGACGATGCGCAGGCGTGCGGCCAAGATGTTTCCCTCTCCGGCGGTGTCTCATTTCGGTTCTCCCTTTTGCCCCGCTGTCGCTGCCAACGAGAGGCCCAGTTCCGCCAGTTTGCTCTCCACCTCATTAAGAGAACCCTTGCCAAAGTTGCGAATCTGGAGAAGGTCATCGACAGAATGCTTGATCAGGTCACCGACGGTCTCAACATTAATGCTGCGCAGACAGTTCATGGCGCGTGCGGAAAGGCCAAGTTGCGCCAGCGGCATATCCAGTTTGGCACGCATCTCCTCGCTCACTTCCGGCAGGCTCACCGGTGCCTGAACGCGCTTTGTCCCCTCGGCCAGTTCATGTCCCAGTTCGCGATATTCAACAAAAGGATTGAGGTGTTTCCGCAGAATCTTGCCAGCCTCAACCAGCGCCATGCCTGGGGTGATGGTGCCATCCGTCCAAATCTCCAGAATGAGGCGGTCATAATTGGTGCGTTGGCCGACGCGGGTATCTTCAGTGCGGTAGTTTACACGCAGCACTGGTGAGAAGATGGAATCAATTGCGATGCGTCCGACAACCTGCTCCTCCGGTTCATTTTCCTCGGCAGTACGGTAGCCACGTCCCTTCTGCACCTCAATCCGGGCCGTCAGGCGGCGCTTCTCAGTGATAGTGCAGAGCAGCAAGTCCTTGTTCACGACCTCCACACCGGCCTCGGTCTGTAGGTCGGCAGCAGTAACCGGGCCCTCCTTCTCAACGTCAAGGCGCACAACGCTGGGCTGGTCGTGGAGCATGCGGAGCCGCAATTGCTTGAGGTTAAGCACAATGTCGGTCACATCCTCTAGCACGCCGGGGATGGTGGAGAACTCATGCAGGACGCCATCAAACTGCACGGCAGTCACAGCCGCGCCTTCAAGCGAGGAGAGAAGGACCCGCCGGAGGCTGTTGCCCAGCGTCGTGCCGAAGCCCTTCTCAAAAGGCTCAATGATGAACTTTCCATAACGGTCAGTCAGGGTGGCCTTATCCGCAACCACCTCAGTCGGCAGTTCAAATCCTCGCCATCGTATCCGCATTAGGCAACCTCCCCATCAATTCCCCCCAGCGGGGGGCACCGCGCTTACCTCGAGCACAACTCAACGATGAGTCGCGGCTGGAACCCGGCAGTAATTTCCTCACCCTTGGGCAGTTCCACCATACGAATCTGGGGCGGGCTCGCCTGCACATCCAGCCAATGAGGCACCTCGCGCCCCTTGTTGGCCTCCATTTCCGCCTGCACGCGCGCCACCTGCTTCTCGGAACCATAAACAGTGATCACATCGCCGACACACACCAAGTAGGAAGGCCGGTTGAGGCGGCGACCGTTGACCGCGATGTGGCCGTGCACAACCAGTTGTCGGGCAGCAGCGTGCGAAGCAGCAAACCCACCACGATAGACGATGTTGTCAAGACGACGCTCCAGCAGGCGAAACAAGTTCTCGGCGGTGTTGCCTTTCTGACGCTCCGCCTCGGCGAAGTAGCGACGGAATTGCGCCTCGCGCAGGCCGTAATAGCGTTTTGCACGCTGCTTCTCCCGTAGGCGCATGGCGTATTCAGAGCGGCGGCCACGGCGAAAGGGATGTTCGCCCGGTGGGGTATCGCGCCGCTCAAGGGCACATTTCGGTCCCTCACAGCGAGCACCCTTGAGGTAGAGTTTTACCCCCTCGCGCCGGCACAGCCGGCAGACTGCAGTTTCACTTTTCGGCATCTCGCTTCCCCCAGCTACAACGCGTGGAGTAACACACCCAACTGTGACTATACACGGCGCTTCTTCCGTGGCCGGCAGCCATCGTGAGGCAGGGGTGTGACATCCTCTATGCCACGAATGACCAGACCAGCCGCCTGAAGTGCGGTGATAGCCGACTCGCGGCCCGAACCCGGTCCTTTCACCTTCACATCCACTTCGTGCACTCCCAATTTGCGCGCCTTTTCGGCCACCGCTTCGGCGGCACGCTGGGCGGCGAATGGAGTGCTCTTGCGAGAGCCCTTGAACCCGATTGTTCCGGCACTGCCCCAACAAAGGGTATTGCCTGCCGGATCGGTAATCGTAATCATCGTGTTATTGTAACTTGCCTTGATGTGGGCAATAGCACGTGTCACACTGCGCCGCCCCGGCTTACGTTTTTCCTGCGCCACGACCTTGGCCTCCCACAACGGTGCTAACCCTGACCACCGCCATTACCGCAATTCCTTGACACCCTTCTTGCCGGCCACCGTCTTACGCGGCCCTTTTCGCGTGCGCGCATTAGAGCGGGTGCGCTGGCCTCGCACCGGCAACCCCAGCCGATGGCGAATCCCGCGGTAGCACCGAATCGCCTGTAGCCGCTGGATGTTCTGCGCCACCTGGCGCCGCAACTGGCCCTCCACCACGTAATTGCGCTCAATGTGTGAAGTCAGGCGGCTGACCTCGTCGTCAGTCAACTGCTTGCCCCGCTTGTCTTCACTGATGCCCAATTCCTTAAGGATGCGCCGCGACAGGGAAGGGCCGATGCCATACAGGTAGGTAAGGCCCACCACTATGCGCTTGTTATCGGGGATGTCTACCCCCAGGATACGCGGCATATGCTTATGCTCCTTCTACAGAAAAACTCTCAGCCCTGCCGCTGCTTGTGGCGCGGGTTAGTACAGATAACACGCACCACGCCGCGACGACGGATCACCTTGCAATGTTCGCACATACGCTTGACCGACGGACGAACTTTCACCTCTATCTCCTCTTCCCGCGCCGTGTTACGCGCTTCAGCTGCGATAAACGATGCGGCCCTTGGTCAAATCGTAGGGCGACATCTCAATAATGACCTTGTCGCCCGGCAGGATGCGGATGAAATGCATGCGCATCCGGCCGCTGACATGGGCAAGCACCTTGTGGCCGCTTTCGAGCACGACGCGGAACATCGCATTCGGGAGGGCTTCCTCCACAGTAGCCTCCACGCGAATCGGTTCTTCTTTCGGCATAGCCCGAATTCGCCTCCTGCCTGGCGCGTGCTCAAAGGAGCGTCAGGACCTCCCCGCCATTAGCCGTCACGGCAATCGTGTGCTCAAAATGCGCCGCGAGCGAGCCATCAACCGTCACCACGGTCCACTGGTTCGCCAACTCCTTCACTTCCGGCCGTCCGGCGGTGAGCATTGGCTCAATGGCCAGCGTCATACCTTCCAGCAGCACCAAATCGCGCGGGTGCGGCGGCACGAAATTCGGCACCTGCGGATCCTCATGCATCCTGCGCCCAATGCCATGGCCGGTGTATTCCCGCACCACCGAACAGCCACTGGCCTCGGCACACTCCTGCACCGCCCGCGAAACCTCCCACAACCTCGCCCCGGCACGCGCCGCCGCGATGCCCGCCTCAAGCGCCCGACTGCAAGCCCCGATCAAACGCTGGGCTGCTTCCGACACGCGACCCACCGGCAACGTCACCGCTGCATCGGCACAATATTTGCCAAGGCGCACGCCTACATCTATGCTGACAATATCACCCTCTACCAGGCGACGCGACCCCGGAATTCCATGCACCACCTCGTCGTTGACCGAGATACATGTGGCGCACGGGTACGGCGGGCGATTGCCCAGCCGGTAGTTCTTGAATAGCGGAACACCACCTGCCCGTCGGATAACTTCCTCGGCAACGCGGTCCAATTCGCTCGTAGTCGTCTGCGGCGCCACGCGCTCAGCAACTGCGCGCAATGCAGCTGCCACGACCCGGCCAGCGGCACGCATCGCCTCAATTTCGCGCGGCGATTTCCGGGAAATCACGCACCGCTCCCCTGCCCTCGCTCAGCCTGCGGGGCCAAGAGAGCACGTATTGCCCGCGCCACGCTCTCTATATCCGCATCCGCCCGCACCGAGCGCAGCAAACCCTTAGCTCGATAATAATCCAGCAGTTCGGCCGTCTGCTCCGCATAAACCGCCAACCGATGACGAATCGCCTCCGGCCGGTCGTCCTCACGCTGGTATAGTTCTCCACCGCAACGATCACACACGCTATCCCGCCGCGGGGGGAGATAGCGCAGGTGGTAATTAGATCCGCACTGCCGGCACAGCCGCCGCCCACTGAGGCGATCCACTATCACCTTTTCTTCCGCCATGAGCACCAACACCGCATCCAGCATCTCACCGCGCTCCTGGAGGATGTGGTCCAGCGCCTCCGCCTGAGCCCGCGTGCGCGGAAAACCGTCCAGCACAAAGCCGCACGCACCATTTTCCTGCGCCAATCTTTCGCGCACCATGTCAGTCACCACGGCGTCCGGCACCAACTCACCCGCATCCAAATAGCGCTTGGCCGCCAGTCCAGCCGGCGAGCCCTGCGCCACCGCGGCACGAAACATGTCGCCCGTAGAGATGTGCGGCACCCCATAAGCAGTTGCCAGCCGCACCGCCTGTGTGCCTTTGCCAACCCCCGGTGGGCCAAGCAGCACGACACGCACACCGCCACAGATTCCGGCCGGCGTCGGTTGGCTCATCACCACCTCCGTCCGGCCTTCGTAAAGCCTTCGTAATGGCGCATGAGCAACTGCGACTCAATCTTGCGCACCAGGTCAAGCGCGACGCCGACTACAATGAGCAGACTGGTGCCACCGTAAAAACGCGCGATATTGCGGAACTCGCCACCGATAAGGTTGGCCACTATGTTGGGCAAGATGGCAATGGCCGCCAGAAACGCTGCCCCAGGCAGAGTAATGCGCGACATCACTCGTTCCAGATATTCGGCCGTGCGCTTGCCCGGGCGAATGCCGGGGATAAATGAACCATGGTCCTTGAGGTTCTCGGCCATGTCTGTCGGATTGAACTGGATGGCCGTCCAGAAGTAGCAAAAGAAGAAAATCAGGGCAACGTAGAGCAAGGTCCATAAGAACGTGCCCGACTCCAGGCTATCGTTGAGAAACTTGAAGAGCCAGGGAAAGAAACCCGTCTCGTCCTCGCCGACGCCGCGCACTGCCCAGCCCAAGATGATATGGGGAAAGACGAGCAGCGACGAGGCAAAGATGATGGGAATCACGCCAGCGGCATTCACCTGCAGCGGCAGGTAGTGACGCATGCCGCCATAGAGCCGCCGCCCACGCATCATCTTGGCCTGCTGGAAAGGAATTCGCCGATGACCGTTGGTGATGAAGATGATACCAACCACCACTGCAAGGAAGAAAGCCAGCATGATTATAGTCTGGGCAATGCTGACCTCGCCCGGAGCCGGCTGAAGACTGAACGAAACGCTCCGGGCGAAAAATAACACTGCCACCGGCAAGCGGGCAATGATGCCAATCATGATGATCAGCGAGACGCCATTGCCGATCCCGTATTCGTCAATCTGCTCGCCAATCCACATCAGGAACATCGTCCCCGCCGTCAGCAGGAGTGCAGCCAAGAGCAGGTCAGAGGCACCGAAAGTGTCGTCAAAGACCGTGGCGCCGCGCCGGCTCATACTGCCTAGGAGCATGGCCGCCTGGATGAAGCAGAGAAGAACGGTGGCGTAGCGGGTGTACTGGTTGATTTTGCGGCGGCCTGCCTCGCCTTCCTTCTGCAGTCTCTCCAGCGCCGGAATGACGCTGGCGAGCAATTGAAAGATGATGGAGGCACTGATGTAGGGCATGACGCCCAGGCCAAAGACCGCGCAGTTTTCCAGCGCTCCGCCCGCGAAGAGGTTAACCATGCTCATCATCGGCCCTGCCGGGCCGCGGGCTACCCGTTCCTTGAAGGCCTCCAGTTTCACTGGGTCTACGCCGGGCACAGGCACGTAAACACCAATACGACAGACCCAGAGCAACAGGACGGTGATGATCAGCCGTCGCCGCAGTTCAGGTACACGAAAGATGTTTCCCAGCGTTGCAAACATCAAAGCGTCCGAATCTCTCCACCCGCGGCCTGGATCTTCCTGGCAGCACTAGCGCTGAAAGCGTGAGCCGCCACTTTCAACGGCACCGAGAGACTGCCCTCGCCGAGAATCTTGACTACGGCATTGCGCCGCCGGACAAGACCTGCCTCAGCTAGTGCTTCCGGATCGACCTCGCTGCCCGCAGGGAAGCGGTTGAGCGCCGCCACGTTGACGACCTCGTGTCGGACACGGAAGCGCGCATTGCTGAAGCCACGCTTCGGGAACTTCATCCAGAGCGGGGTCTGGCCACCCTCGTGATCACGCAGGCCACCTGCCCCACTTCGGGCCTTAGCACCCTTACTCCCTCTGCCCGCGGTTTTGCCCAACCCAGAGGCCGGCCCCCGGCCTACTCGCTTGCGCCGGCGATGCGGCAGCCTTTCCGCGCGAACATCCGCCAGTCTCATCCCAGTTTCACTCCCCTATACATGGCAACCTCCTCGGGCGTGCGCAGTTGCCGCAATGCACGCAGCGTGGCCTTGACGAGGTTCACGGGATTGTTGCTGCCCAGCGATTTGGTCAGGACATTCTTTACCCCCGCCAACTCCACAACAGCGCGCACTGGGGCACAGGCAATGACACCCGTTCCAGGTGCTGCCGGCCGAAGCATAACCTTGGAGGCACCAAACTTGCCGATCACCGTGTGAGGAATAGTGTCACCAGCCAGCGCCACCCGCTCCAGCGATTTGCGGGCATTTTTGGAGGCCTTCTCCACTGCGGTGGGCACGTCACCCGCCTTGCCGCGCCCATAGCCAACGATGCCAGCACCGTTGCCGCAGACCACCAGAGCACTGAAACTGAAGCGGCGTCCGCCCTTCATGACCTTGGCGGAGCGCTTGACCGCCTTCTCAATGACCAGCTCACGCAGGTCCAACCCGCTGGGATCAATCGTTTGCCTTCTCACCAGCCGCCTCGTTCACTTGGAGCCATTGCCATAAAACTATCAGAACGACAGCCCGGCCTGGCGCGCAGCCTCGGCTAGCGCCTTCACCCGGCCATGGTATTTGTAAGGCCCACGGTCAAAGCGCACGGCGCGGATACCATTGGCAAGGGCAAGTTCGGCCAACTTGCGCCCCACCGCCGCGGCAGCTTCGCGGCTCCAGCCTTTCGGCACCATCTGCCGCACTTCAGGTGTCAAACTGCTCACGGCCACTAGCGTTTCGCCACGCATGTCGTCAATTATCTGGCCGTATATCTGCCGGCCTGAGCGAAAAACAGAGAGCCGCGGACGATCGGGCGTGCCACGCAACCGTTTGCGAACACGCAACGCCCGGATGCGCCGCTTTCTGCGAAGGACCCTGTGCCGGTCCATGGTCTATCCTCTCCTTAACGCAACTGGCTCAACCAGTTGCGGCAAAGGTCTTGCCTGCCTTGCGGCGAATCTTCTCATCGGCATAGCGGATGCCCTTGCCCTGATAAGGCTCAGGCGGTCGCAGCCGGCGGATGCGGGCAGCCATCTCTCCGACTAGCTGCTTATCACATCCCTTTATGGTAAAACGCGCCGGATTAGTCGGCGCCTGTATCTCCACCTTAATACCCTTTGGGAGTTCCACCGTCACCGGCTGGGCAAACCCAAGTTCAAGAACTAGGGCACTGCCCTGTATCTTGGCGCTGTAACCGACGCCGTAGATTTCTAGGCTCTTGCTGTAACCGCTTGTCACCCCGGTCACCATGTTAGCGATCAGGCTGCGCACCAGGCCATGTAGCGCCTTGTGGTGCGTGGCGTCATCAACGCGCTTGACCCTGATACTGCCATTCTCCACGACGACATCAATGCCATCGGGCAACGCCTGTTTGAGACTACCCAATGGCCCCTCTACCGCAACGACGCGATTCTGCACCGCGACTTTCACCCCAGCCGGAATGGCAATAGGCTTGACACCAATCCGCGACATAATTATTCTCCGCCCGGCATGGCCTTACTGGCCTCACCAGACCGTGCACAACACCTCGCCGCCAATACGCTTCTGCCGACAGACGCGGTCGCTAAAAATGCCCTGCGAGGTGGACACCACCGCTACCCCGATGCCCTCGCGTACGCGCGGCAGTTCCGCCACGCCGACGTAGAGACGGCGACCGGGACGGCTCGCGCGGGTAATTTCGTGGATAACTTCCTGTCCTTCCGGGCCATACTTCAGGTAGATGCGCAAACGCCGGTGCGCGCCCTCCCCCACCACCTTATAGGCACGCAGGAATCCCTCCTCCGTGAGCACCCGGGCGATGCCCTCCTTGAGACAACTGTGGGGCACTTCAACTTCCGTATGCCGCGCCGCCAAGGCATTCCGGATACAGGTCAGCATGTCGGCAATAGGATCGGTCATCGTCATCCGTCAACTCTCCGCGTTCACGCCAAGAAGTGGCGCACCGGGTGTACTCTACCAACTGGCCTTGCGCACTCCCGGGATCTCACCGCGTGAGGCGAGCGTCCGAAAACATATGCGGCAAATCTGGAACTTGCGATAATAGCCCCGCCGTCGCCCGCAAATCTGACAGCGATTCACCCGCCGCGTGCTGAATTTGGGCGGACGCTTCGCGCGATTGATCCACGCCTTCGTCGCCATGAAAGTTTAGCCTCCGCCGGCAGCCGCCCCTGGCCCGCTCGTGCGGCGGAACGGCATGCCTAGCGCCTGCAACAAGACCAGGGATTCCTCCCGCGAGCCACCGGAGATAGTGATAGTGATATCCATACCCTGGATATGCTCCACCTTGTCAATGTCAATTTCGGGAAAGACCGTCTGCTCGCTCAATCCAAACGAATAGTTACCCATGGCGTCAAAGGAGTCCGGCGACAACCCCCGGAAGTCGCGAATACGCGGGATGGCGGTACAGATGAGGCGGTCAAGAAACTCATACATCCGCCTGCCGCGCAGGGTGACTTTCAGGCCAACCTTGTCGCCCCGACGGACCTTGAAGCCACTAATGGAACGCCTGGCGCGCGTGACGATGGGCTTCTGGCCGGTGATAAGCGCTAGGTCCCGTGCGGCACCCTCAAGCCGCTTCTCGCTGTCCGTGCCCTTGCTTATGCCCATGTTGATGACGACCTTCTCCAAACGCGCCACCGCAAGCGGGTTGCGCTTGCCGAACCGCTGACACAGCAGGGGCACCACCTCGCGCCGATACTTTTCCAGCAAACGCGCCATAACTACCTGCCTCACCACATCACTTGGCCAGGGCGGCACCCAGACCTTCGCCGCAGCGCTTACATATGCGCAACACCTCGCGGTGACGGCGGCCGCGGGCATCCTCCTTGTAGGTGACCTGCCGCCGGATGCGTGCAGGGCCGTCGCACTTCGGACAGTAGAGGGCCACATTGGACACGTGAATCGGGGCTTCTTTCGCCACGCGCCCGCCCTGCGGATGCTGATGGCTGCGGCGCACGTGGCGATAGACGAAATGCACGCCCTCAACAATAACACGCTGCTTCTCAGGTATGACCCGAAGCACGCGGGCGACCGTGCCCTTGGCCTCCTTACCGATAGAGCGGCCGTCACTGTGCCGCGCTCCCGTAATAAACTTGCGCAGCACCACTATATCGTTACGCCGTATATACACCTGCACCGCTCCTGACCACTGCGCGGCTAGACAACTTCAGCCGCCAAGGAGATAATCTTCATGAAGTTCTTCTGCCGCAACTCACGCGCGACTGCGCCAAAGATGCGTGTCCCGCGCGGGTTGCCCTCGTTATCTATCAACACCACGGCGTTGCGATCAAACCGCACGTATGACCCATCCTCGCGCGCAACTGGCCGCACGGTGCGGACGATAACGCCACGCACCACCTCCCCTTCGCGCACATCAGTGTTGGGCACCGCCTTGCGGACGGAAGCCACGATAACGTCGCCAACGCTGCCGTAGCGCCGGCTAGAACCGCCAAGGACACGTATGCATCTGACCACCTTGGCGCCGGTATTGTCAGCAACATCAAGCATGGTCTGCTGTTGAATCATGCCTGGCTCCGACGCTCCACGATACGCACCAGCCGCCAGTGCTTGGTCTTGCTGAGCGGCCGGGTACTGGCAATCTCGACAATATCGCCCACTTTTGCCTCGTTCTTTTCGTCGTGGACGTAATAGATAGTTGCCCTGCGCACATAGCGCGGATAGCGGGGGTGGCGACGCAGCCGCTCGGAGCGCACCACGACGGTCTTGTGCATCTTGTCGCTGGTCACCACGCCGACAACCACCACGCGATGCCCCCTGGCCTTGCTCATGCGCCTTTCCCTTCCTTGCCAGCGTTGTCAGTCTGCGCCAGCGTGCGTTCGCGCAGCAGAGTAAGGATCCGCGCCACCTTCTTGCGAGCCTTGCGTAGTTCGGCAGGCTTTTCCAGGCGCTCGGTCTCGCGCTGGAAGCGCAGATTGAAGATGGCCCGTTGCGCCTCGCGCAGTTCGCGCATCAACTCCTCATGCGGCAATTGCCGCAGCTCTGCCATCTTCATTGTCCGATCCTCCGCCGGATCATTCGTGTGCGAATGGGCAACTTATGCGCGGCGCGCACCAGTGCCTCGCGGGCGACATCTTCCGGCAGACCGCCGATCTCGTAGATGACCGTGCCCGGCTTGACCACCGCCGCCCAGTATTCAACCTCGCCCTTGCCCGTACCCATGCGCGTCTCTGCGGGCTTCTTGGTCACCGACTTGTGGGGAAAGCAGCGCACGAACAGCCGACCCTCCCGGCCCAGGAAGTGCTGGGCGGCCACACGACCGGCCTCCAGTTGGCGTGCGCTCACCCAGGCCGGCTCCAGCGCCTGAAGGCCGAAATCGCCGAAGGCCACGGTGTTACCGCGCGTTGCCTTTCCTCTGATGGTGCCGCGCTGGCTCTTGCGGTACTTGACTCGTTTAGGCATGAGCGGCATGGTTATCGTCCTCAGCGAGGCCGTGGTAGGTCCAGACCTTGACCCCCACCTTACCGGCCTTGGTCATGGCCTCGGTGAAACCATAATCCACCCGGGCTCGCAGGGTGTGCAGCGGAATGCTGCCGAGGCGCACCTCTTCCGTGCGTGACATTTCCGCACCACCAAGCCGCCCGGAACAACGGATACGCACGCCGAGCACACCCGCCTCCATGGCCGCCTCCGCGGCCCTTTTCATGGCACGCTTGTACGAGGCCCGTTTCTCAATCTGCTCAGCCACACTCTCGGCGAGAAGTTGCGCCTGGGTCTCGGGCTGAGCCACTTCACGAACCTCCGGCTCCACTCTGCCGCCAGTGATCTCTTCCAAAGCCGCCCGCAGACGCTCTATCTCCACACCACTACGGCCGATGATGATGCCGGGGCGGGCGGCATGGACTACCACCTTCACCCGTTCACGTGTGCGCTCAATCTCAATTTCAGTAATCCCCGCAGCAAGGTAGTTTTTCTTGATGTATTCGCGAATCTGCCGGTCCTGAACGAGAAAACGGCCAAACTCTCCCTTGCGGGCATACCACCGCGAGCGCCAGTTCTCGATTATTCCCAGCCGCAGCGAGATAGGATTGACCTTGTGACCCATGCGCCTTGTCTCCTCCGCACCTACTCGGCCTTATCGGCGCTTTCGGTGGTCGGCTGACTGGCCTCGTCCGAGACGACGATGTGGATATGACTGGTGCGGTGGATGATGGGCGTCCACATCCCGCGCGCCCGCGGCAGCCGCCACTTGCGCTGCGGACCGACTTCCACCCATGCCTGCGCCACCACGAGTTCCTCAGCATCCACGTCGTGCTGTTCAGCGGCCGCGGCCACCGCAGCTCGCAACACCTTCTCCACCGCACGCGCCGGGCGGCTACGATTGAGGCGCAGGCGGTCAAACGCGGCCTCCACGCCTTGACCCCGCACCAGATCCAGCACACGCATCACCTTGCGTGCACTGATCGGGATATATCGTCCCGAAGCCCGGGTCTCCACCTTCCTGTCTCCACAATCTATGCCGCCGCCCCGCCCCGCCCGCCATGCCGACGGAAGGTGCGTGTCGGCGAGAATTCGCCCAGTTTGTGGCCGACCATCTCTTCGACCACATACACCTTGTTGAATACTTTGCCGTTATGCACCAGGAACGTGTGGCCAACAAACTCAGGGATGATAGTACACGCGCGCGCCCAGGTCTTGATGGGCTCACGCTCGCCAGTTGCCTGCTGGCGCCGCACCTTCTTCAGCAACTTGGCGTCAACATACGGGCCCTTCTTGACGGAACGCGACATACTCTAGTGCTCTCCGTTATCACTTGCGCTTGCGCCGCCGGATGATATCCTTGTTACTGAGCGCACGGCGTTTGCGCGTCTTGCCGCCTTTAGCCAATTTGCCCTGTGGCGAGCACGGGTGCCGCCCACCACCGGTGCGGCCCTCGCCGCCGCCCATCGGATGCGAAACCGGGTTCTGGGCGGTGCCGCGCACATGTGGGCGAATGCCACGCCAGCGCATGCGCCCCGCCTTGCCGACGCGCAGGTTCATGTGATCAAGATTGCCCACCTGCCCGATCGTGGCCCGGCATCGCGCCAGGACCCGCCGCACCTCTCCGGAGCGCAGGATGAGGTGCACATGGCGACCCTCCTTGGCGCTGACCTGGACGCTGGCTCCGGCGCTGCGGGCGATCTTCCCACCCTCGCCGGGGCGCAGTTCCACACAGTGCACCATCATGCCGGTGGGAATGTTTGCCAACGGCATACAATTACCCACGTTTGGCTCGACCTGCTCGCCGGACATCACCGTGTCGCCTACCCGGAGTCCCTCTGGGGCGAGGATGTACCGCTTCTCGCCATCCGCATAGTGAAGTAGGGCGATACGTGCTGTGCGATTGGGGTCATACTCAATCGCCGCCACCCGGGCGGGGATATTGTCCTTGTCGCGCTTGAAATCAATTATGCGATAATGGCGCCGCGACCCGCCGCCGCGATGGCGGGCGGTGATAACGCCCTGGAAGTTGCGGCCGCCGGTCTTGTGCAATGGGGTTATCAGCGACTTTTCCGGTGGTTTCTGCGTTAGCTCATGCCAATCGAGCACGCCGGCATGACGCCGTCCCGGGGTGGTCGGTTTGTACCATTTGATGGCCATGTTCTTCTGGCTCCCAGGCTCTCAGATGAACTCAATCGTCTCGCCGGGCATCAGGGTGACGATGGCCTTCTTCCATCGTCGCGTGCGCCCGCGCTGCCACCAGCGCACCCGTCGCGGCTTGCCCCGCCGCATCATGGTGTGCACGTCCTTCACCCGCACCCCGAACAGCTGTTCCACGGCGCGTTTTATCTCCGGCTTGCTGGCCCGCACGTCCACCTCAAAAGGATAGCAGTTGAGGCGGCCGGCCATCTCCACGCCCTTCTCGGTGACCAGTGGTCGCAGCACGATCTGGTAGGGTTCCGCCTTCACCGCTGCAACTCCTCCATGAACCTGGCCATGGCTGAGCGCGTAAAGAGAACGTGCTCCGGCTCCAACAGCACATAGGCGTTCAGGTCTTGGACGCGACAGACGGTCACGCCGGCGATATTGCGGGCGGACTTCCATAGCAGCTCCGGCCGTTCGCCCGTCACTAGGAGGCAGGAGCCAGAAAGCCCCAGTTTCTCCAAAAGCTCGGCAACAACGCGTGTCTTAGGTTGGGCCAACTGGGGGTCGTCAATGACGCGCACCACGCCGTCCTGCAGGCGGGCAAGCATGGCGGAAAGTAGGGCGCGACGCAAAGCCTGACGGGGCATGTCGTCCGGGATATGGCGGTTGTGGATGGCGAAAGCCACGCCGCCACCACGGCGATGCGGCACACGCCGCTGCCCGGCGCGAGCGAGGCCGGTATGCTTCTGACGATACATCTTCCTGCCGCTGCCGGCCACTTCACCCTTGCCGCGCGTGAAATGACTGCCCACCCAGCGCCGGCGCTCGTAGATCGCGATGGCGCGCCGCAAGAGTGGCAGACGCACACTGCCACCCAGGAGGGCCTCGTCCACTGTAACCGAGCCCACGGGCACACCCTCAAGATTGTATGTCGGCACGTTGATCATGAGGTTTTCGCCTTGGCGACGCGGCGATGGCCGCGTGCCACACGCACGACGAGATAACCTCCAATCGGGCCGGGCACCGCGCCACCGACCACCAGAAGATTCTTTTCGATGTCAACAGCGACCACGCGCAGATTGCGCACTGTATGACGCGTGACGCCCATGTGACCGCCCATGCGCTTGCCCTTTGGAACTCCCTTGCCAATGGAATAGGTGCGGCCAAGAGCACCAGGCGCACGGTGGCGCATGGAACATCCGTGCGAGTCAGGCGAGCCGGCGAACCCGTGGCGCTTCATGACGCCGGCGAAACCGCGCCCCTTGGTGATGCCGGTAACATCCACATGTTTCGCTTCCTTGAGCACAGTCACGGTCAGGCGCTGCCCCAACGCGAGTTGGACCTCGCCCGCAAGCCGCACTTCACGGATGAACTTCTTCGGCTCCACATTGGCCTTTCGAGCCCGTCCTGTCTCCGGCTTTGTCGCGCGCGACCGCTTGCGATCGTCAAAACCCAGCTGGACCGCCCAGTAACCGTCTGTTTCCGGGCGCTTGACCTGCATGACGTCGCACGGCCCCGCCTGAATAACGGTAACCGGCAGGTTGCGTCCCTCGGCGTCAAAGACGCGCGTCATGCCGAGTTTCTTACCCAATATGGAATCTACTGCTGGCACTTCCATGCTACACCTTGATGCGTATTTCAACCCCGGCCGGCATATCCAGACGCTGGAGCGCGTCGACCGTCTTGGCCGTGGGCTCGTAGATATCAATCAACCGTTTGTGAGTGCGGATCTCGAACTGCTCCCTGGACTTCTTGTCAATATGTGGCGACCGCAAGACGGTGTACCGCTCAATGCGCGTGGGGAGCGGAATTGGCCCGACGACCCGCGCGCCTGTGTCCTTAGCGGTCTCCACGATCTTGCGGGCAGACTCGTCCAGCACCCGATGATCGTAGGCCTCCATGCGGATGCGTATTCTGTCTTTACTCATGCCTCGGTCTCGAAGTTGCTGAGCGCCTGACGCACGGCGCGCCCTTCGCGCCGCGGCCTGCAATCGCGCCCGCCCCGAATTGGCCCGTTCAGGAACCGCAACGGTTTCCGGCACCCGCCGACCCACGCTACCCGAGCGGGAAGAGAAGGCCGACCTTGCCCGCTGCGGCGAAGTGAGGCTGCGCGAAACATCAAATTGTAACTCTTCTAATCGCAGTTGTCAAGCAGAAACCCCGACACACTAGCGCCAGGTCAATACCTTCTCGTAAACTTTCTGCGGCGCTTCTCCGTAGTCTCGCGGCTCCAGTGTGTGACTGCCGCGTCCCTGCGTCAGCGAACGCAGCACGGTCGCGTAACCGAACATCTCCCCAAGCGGCACCGTGGCCTGAATCACACGGCCGCCAGCCCGCTCGCTGATGCTATTCACCACCGCTCGCCGCGTCTGGAGGTCAGCCAGGATGTCGCCCAGATAAGCCTCTGGGGCAACTACCTCCAGGAACATAATCGGTTCCAGGAGGCGAATGCCCTTCTCCTCAACACCACGGCGCAGAGCCATGGCGGCCGCCGCCTGAAAGGCTAGTTCGCTTGAGTCCACCGGGTGGTCTTCCGCCTCCAGGAGGGTTACCAGGACGTTGATGAGCGGATAGCCACTGACAATGCCTCCCAGGGCGGTCTCACGCACACCATCCTCCACCGCGCGGATATAGTGGCGGGGAAAGGCAGCGTTACGCAGGGCATTCACGAACCGAACCTGGCCACCACATGAATGTGGTTCAATGCGCAGAACGACCCGCGCGAACTGGCCGCGCCCGCCCACTTGCTGCACGAACTTGCCCTCCACCTCTGCTGTCGCGGCGATGGTCTCGCGGTAAGCTACCCGCGGTGGGCCGACATTGGCATCCAGCCCGAAGTCTTCCAACATCCGGTGTTTCAGCACCTCAAGGTGCAACTCACCCATACCGGAGATAACTAATTGGCCAGTCTCGGGATCGGTATGCGTGCGGAAGGTGGGGTCCTCCTTGGCCAGCCGGGTCAGCACCGCAAGCAGGCGGTCCTTATCCGCAGCGCTCTTCGGCTCTATGGCCATGCTGATCACCGTCTGGGGAAACTCCATGCACTCCAAGACCAGGGGCCGGTGGATAGCGCAGAGAGTATCGCCGGTAACCGTATCCTCCAGACCGGTTATGCCAACAATATCTCCGGGGCCGGCTTCGCGAATTTCCTCTTCGCGCTGATTGGCATACATGCGGAACATCTGGCGGGGGCGCTCCCGTTTGCCAGTGCGCGGATTGAGGACGCGTTCTCCCACGCGCAAACGTCCGCTGTATATCCTGACGTAGGCCAGCTCGTCGTAGCGGTCGGTGGCTATCTTGAAAGCTAGGGCCGCCAATGGCTCATCGAGATGCGGTGCGCGTGACTCAGGCTCGAGCGCCGCGCCTTTCGCCACTCGCCGCCCCGTCACAGGGGGAACATCCAGCGGCGATGGCAAGTAATCACACACCGCATCAAGAAGCGGCTGGATGCCCTTGAAGCGCAGCGCCGAACCACAAAGTACGGGAACGACAGCCCCCTTGATGGTCAGACGGCGAATGGCGGCCCGCAGGGCCTCCGGGCTGACCTCCCGACCTGCCAGATAGGGTTCCAGAATGGTGTCATCACGATCGGCGACGCGCTCAATGAGTGCCTCACGCCGATTCCTGGCTTCCTCACGCAGAGGAGCGGGGACATCTTCCTCAATAACCTCAGCACCCAGTGCCTCTTCGCGGAAACGCAGGGCGCGCATGGTCAGGAGATCCACCATGCCTACGAAATCGCGCTCCGCACCTATCGGCAGTTGCAGCACCAGTGGCGTTGCCCTGAGCCGCTCCTCCAGTTCGCGAACCACGCGGAAGAAGTCGGAGCCGGGACGGTCCAGTTTGTTGACGAAAACCAAACGAGGGACGCGGTACTTGTCGGCCTGACGCCATACAGTTTCGGTCTGGGCCTCAACACCGCCGACACCGCACAGCACGGCGACGGCTCCATCAAGAACGCGCAGTGCCCGCTCCACCTCAACAGTGAAATCCACGTGGCCGGGGGTATCAATGATGGTAATCTCATAATCCCGCCAGTGGCAGGTGACAGCAGCGGCAGTAATGGTTATGCCACGGCGCTGCTCCTCGGGCATCCAGTCGGTGACAGTAGTGCCCTCATCCACCTCACCCATCTTGTAGGTCTTGCCGGTGTAGTAAAGGATGCGTTCGGTGACGGTAGTTTTGCCGGCGTCAATGTGCGCCGTGATGCCGATATTACGCCGTCGTTCTATAGGAACACGCATGAGAAACCTGCTGCTGCGCGTCGTGCAGCACGGAACAGGCTACAACGCGCCTTGACGTTTCGTGTATTTGTCCGCCCCACGTCAGCCGCGGGGTTCAGCGAGCAAAGTGAGCAAAGGCCTTGTTGGCCTCCGCCATCTTGTGCGTGTTTTCGCGCTTGGTGAAGGCAGCACCTTCGCGGTTGTACGCATCCTGAATTTCGGCGGCCAGACGCATATGCATGGGTTTGCCCTTGCGCGCACGCGCCGCTTCAATTATCCAGCGAATGGCCAGAGAAGTTCCACGCTGTTTAGCGACCTCAATGGGGACCTGATAAGTGGCGCCGCCAACACGGCGCGAACGTACCTCCACCAGTGGCCGGACATTCTCAATGGCTGTCTCAAAAACCTTGAGCGGCTCAACGCCGGTGACCTTGCCTTCAATGATGTCCATGGCCGCGTAGAAGATGCGCTCAGCCAGAGACCTCTTGCCCCGTTCCATGAGGCAATTTATGAACTTTGAGACTAGGAGGCTCTTATAGCGTATGTCCGGCTTGAGGAAGACAGCAGTGCTGCGATACTTGAGGGCCATAGGGCCACTGCTCCTTTCGCGGGCTACTTGGGCGCCTTGGTGCCGTACTTGGACCGCGACTTACGCCGGGCCTCGACGCCGCTGGCATCTAAGACTCCACGAATGATGTGGTAACGGACACCTGGCAGATCAGGCACGCGGCCACCGCGCACCAGCACAATGCTGTGTTCCTGGAGGTTGTGTCCCTCGCCCGGTATGTAAGCGGTAATCTCACGGCCGTTAGAAAGCCGGACGCGTGCCACTTTCCGCAGGGCGGAGTTCGGCTTTTTGGGCGTCATAGTCTTGACGAGAAGGCAGACGCCCTTCTTCTGAGGCGCGCCCTCAAGGTCGGGCCGCTTGCTCTTGCGATGCTGTGGCCGTCGGCGTCGTCTGATAAGTTGATGAATGGTAGGCACGGTCTTGGCTCCTTCAGTTATTCAATCAGATTTGGACTTTTTGGGTTTCTCGGCTTCCTCATCTGGGGCGCCGGGCAGCACCGCCTCCGCAGTGCCGGGTAGCGCTTTCTTCTCCACTACCGCCAGAAGATGTCCTGGGAAGCCGGTGCCCGCCGGAATGAGGTTACCGAGGATAACATTCTCCTTGAGGCCGCGCAGGCGGTCAACGCGACCGGCAAGTGCAGCCTCGGTCAGCACCTTCGGCGTCTCCTGAAATGACGCCGAGGAAATGAAACTTTCAGACTGCAGCGCTGCCTTGGTAATGCCCATGAGGACCGGCGAGGCCGTGGCAGTTTTGCCCTTGGCGGCACGCACGCGTTCATTCTCCCGTCGGAAGATAAACTTGTCCACCACGCTGCCTGGGAGAAACTGCGTGTCGCCGGGGTTGTTGACACGCACCTTGCGCATCATCTGGGCGATGATAACCTCAATGTGCTTGTCGTCAATGCGCACATCCTGCGAGCGGTAAACGTTCTGAATCTCGCGCAGGAGGTACTGCTGCACCGCTTCCTCGCCGCTGATGCGCAGGATTTCCTGGGGAACCAGCGGGCCCTCGGTGAGTGGCTCACCGACGCGCACGCGCACACCGCGGTGGACGCGCAGGTGCTGGCCGCGGGGGACGAGGTGTTCCCGCTCCATGCCACTCTCGTTGCGCACGATGACAGAAAGTTTGCCGCGCCGTATCTCGCTGATCTCCGTGACCACACCGTCAATCTCACTGAGAACCGCAGGGTCCTTCGGTTTGCGGGCCTCAAAGAGTTCAGTCACGCGTGGCAAACCACCGGTAATATCCTGGGTACCGGTGATCTCCCGTGGCATCTTCGCCAGGAGCGTACCGGCTGTAATCTGCTCGCCTTCCTCCACCTCAATATAGGCACGTTCCGGAATGGTGTAGGCGCCCAGTATGTTGCCGGCAGCATCCTGAACGACAACCTGGGGATGCAGGTCACCTTTGTGTTCAATGATAACGCGCCGGCGCACTTTGCTGACCGGGTCCACCTCTTCGCGCATGGTGCGGTTTTCAATGATATCTTCAAAACGCACCGTCCCGGCCATCTCAGCGAGAATGGGGATCATGTGCGGGTCCCACCGGGCAATAACTTGGCGCGGCCCTACCTGCTCGCCATCCTTGACGAGGAGGAGGGCGCCGGCGGGTATGGGCAACCGCTCAAGCTCGCGTTCCTTCTCGTCCTCTATCCGCACCTCGCCCTTGCCAGTCAGCGCTACCGTCTGGCCCTCTTTGTTGACCACAACCTCAAGGTTTTGATAGCGGGCGATGCCGCCCTTCTTGGCGCGCGCCTCCGACTGTTCCAGGGCGCGGCTGGCCGTGCCGCCAATGTGGAAGGTCCGCATGGTCAACTGTGTACCTGGCTCGCCGATGGACTGGGCGGCGATGATGCCGACCGCCAGGCCGGGTTCAACGAGGCGACCACGCGAAAGGTCCATGCCGTAGCACTTGGCGCAGATGCCCGTGGGCGCCTCGCAGGTCAAGGGCGAGCGTACGCGGATCTTCTCATAGCCCAATTGCTCAATGCGACGGGCTTTCTCCTCGGTAATGAGCTCACCAGCCGCGACAATGAGTTGATCATCCACCAAGCTGACAATGTTGTCGCAGGCGACGCGGCCGCGGATATTGCGGCTTAGCGGCACCTCTACCTGATCGCCCTTGCGGACCTCGCCCTTGGTAATGCCGTTGACCGTGCCACAATCTTCCATGCTGATAACGACGTTTTGGGCCACGTCGGCGAGTTTCCGGGTGAGATAACCGCTGTCGGCGGTCTTGAGAGCGGTGTCTGCGAGACCTTTGCGTGCACCGTGGGTGGAGGAGAAGTATTCCAGCGGATGCAGACCTTCACGGAAATTGGCCTTGATGGGCGTCTCAATGATGCGGCCCGAGGGCTTGGCCATCAGACCGCGCATGCCCGCGAGTTGGCGGATTTGCAGGAGGCTGCCGCGCGCCCCTGAATCACACATCATGAAGATTGGGTTAAGATAGCGCAGCCCGTCGCGGTAGTCTTCGCGCAGATGCTCCATGAGGTTTTCAGCCACGGCGTCAGTGGCGTGAATCCAGGCGTCAAGCACGAGGTTATAGCGCTCGCCATCAGTGATGGCGCCTTCCTGATAGTGTTTCTGGATGCGTGCGATCTGCTGTTCGGTCTTCCTGATGATGTCCGCCTTGTGCGGGGGCTGGCGCAGGTCACAGGTGGCAAATGAGAGGCCGGCGCGCGTTGCCTCGCGGAATCCCAGTTCCTTGATACGCTCCAACACATCAATGGTGCGCTGCCAGCCGACGATGCGGTAGCATTCGTGGATGATGCGGTCAAGACCCTTGCGGTTCAGTTGACAGTTATAGAAAGGTACCTCGGCCGGCATAATGTCATTGAAGATCACACGGCCAGCCGTGGTGGTGAAGATGCCGCGCTCGCCAGTGTGGGCTTTTTCCAGGTCGCGCACACTCGGCTTGCCCTGGATGCGCACCTTGATGGGGGCATGAAGGCCAACCTTGCCCTCCGCATAGGCACGCAGGACTTCCTCTTGGCCATAGAACACCTTGCCCTCGCCTTTTTCCCCGGGGCGATCTACGGTCAGGTAGTAGATGCCGAGCACGATGTCCTGTGACGGCCCGATGAGCGGCTCGCCAGAAGCGGGGGAGAAGATGTTGTTGGTGCTCATCATCAGGGTCTTGGCTTCAATCTGCGCCTCAACGGAAAGGGGCAGGTGCACCGACATGGCGTCGCCATCAAAGTCGGCGTTGAAGCCATGGCAGACGAGCGGATGAATCTTGATGGCGTTGCCCTCAATGAGGACGGGTTGAAACGCCTGGATGCCCATGCGGTGCAAAGTTGGCGCCCGGTTGAGGAGGACGGGGTGGTTCTGAATCACCTCCTCAAGGACGTCCCAGACGCGATCATCGCGCCGCTCGATCATCTTCTTGGCGCTCTTGATAGTCTCGGCGTAACCGCGCTCCTTGAGACGGCGGATAATGAAAGGTTGATAGAGTTCGAGGGCAATTTTCTTGGGAAGGCCACACTGGTTCAATTTCAATTCAGGTCCGACGACAATGACCGAACGCGCGGAATAGTCCACGCGCTTGCCAAGCAGGTTTTCGCGGAAGCGACCCGGCTTGCCCTTGAGCATATCGGTGAGCGACTTGAGCGGACGGTTGCTGCTGCCAAGGACGGAGCGCTTGCAGCGGGCGTTGTCAATGAGCGCGTCCACCGCATGCTGCAGCATCCGCTTCTCATTGCGGATAATGACCTCGGGCGTGTGCAGGTCAATCAGTTTCTTCAGCCGATTGTTGCGGTTGATGATGCGGCGGTAGAGGTCGTTGAGGTCCGAGGTGGCGAAGTTACCGCTATCCAACAGGACCAGCGGCCGCAGGTCGGGGGGAATAACGGGGATGACGTCAAGCACCATCCACTCGGGCTTGTTACCACTATGCCGGATTTCCTCCACAAGTTTGAGGCGCTTGATGTAATCCTTGTGTTTCTGGCCGGACCGCGTATCCTTGATCGCCTGGCGCAGTTCCTGGCTGAGCCGGTCCAGGTCCAACTGGCGCAGGAGGTCGCGGATCGCCTCCGCACCCATCTTGGCGGTGAAGCGATCACCATACTGTTCCTCAGCCGCGCGATACTCCAGCTCGTTGAGCAACTGGAGACGCTTAAGCGGAGTGTCACCAGGATCGGTGACTACGTAGTCCTGGAAGTAAATGATGCGCTCCAGGTCAGTCGTCTTCATCTCCAGGAGCGTGCTCAGGCGCGAGGGCATGACCTTGAAGAACCAGATGTGAACCACGGGGGCAGCCAGGGTAATATGACCCATGCGCTGTCGCCGCACACGCGAGTGGGCCACCTTGACGCCGCAGCGGTCGCAAACAATCCCCTTGTGCTTCATGCCGCGATACTTGCCGCACGAGCATTCCCAATCGCGCTCCGGGCCGAAGATGCGCTCACAAAAGAGGCCATCCTTCTCGGGGCGGTAGGTGCGATAATTGATGGTTTCCGGTTTCTTCACCTCACCGTAGGACCAACTGCGGATGTCCTCGGGCGAGGCCAGTCTGATATAGACGGTGGTACCGTGCTCCCCGCTCCGCCGGGCGCTGAATTCACCCATACTCCCGACTCCTGTCTGTCCAGAAGGCATCTGCCATCCTGACCCTGAGGACAATCCTGTGACGCTACTTTCCCGTCTCGGCACCTGCAAGAACTGCCGTCGCCGATGGCGGGCCGCTGCGGACCTCTATATTGAGCGCGAGGCCACGAATCTCCGAGCAGAGGACGTCAAACGACAATGGCCGCCCTGCTTCAAGGATGTTACGACCCTTCACGATTGACTCGTAAATGCGCGCTCGGCCATCCACGTCGTCGCTCTTTACCGTTACCATCTCCTGGAGCGTGTAGGCCGCGCCATAGGCTTCCAATGCCCAAACCTCCATTTCCCCCAAGCGTTGCCCACCCATGCGCGCCTTGCCGCCCAGGGGCTGCTGCGTGATGAGAGAATAGGGCCCCGTGGCACGTGCGTGTACCTTGTCCTCCACGAGGTGGTCCAGTTTCATCATGTAAAGCCAGCCTACCGTCGTCCGCTGGTCAAAGGGCTCGCCCGTGCGGCCGTCGTAGAGCTGCGCCTTGCCGTCCTCCGGCAGACCGGCCTTTGCGAGCAAAGCATGGATCTCGTCCTCGGTCGCGCCATCAAAGACCGGGCTGATCACCCGGAAGCCGAGCACCTTGGCGGCCCATCCCAGGTGCGTCTCAAGTATCTGCCCGATATTCATGCGCGAAGGAACACCAAGCGGGTTGAGGACGATCTCAACCGGTGTGCCATCCGCCAGGAACGGCATGTCCTCCTGGGGTACGATGCGGGCAATGACGCCCTTGTTGCCGTGGCGGCCGGCCATCTTGTCACCGACCGAGAGTTGACGCTTGGTGGCGATGTAGACCTTCACCATTTCCAGAACCCCAGATGGCAGTTCGTCGCCGACCCGCATCCGCCGCACCTCGCGGTCGCGATTGGCCCTGACCTTGCGGATAGCGTCGCGGTAAGCGTAAAAGATACGCTCAGCGCCGCGCCGCGCATTGGGGTGGAAGACGTTGAAATCGGGCACATATGTCTCAGCGAGTTTCGCGGCGTCCCGATTGGTGCGACAGGACGGCGGCTGGAACTTGGCGTCAGGGGCCGGAGTAACTTCGCCGAGTTTGTTCAGCATTTCCCGGAAGAGGGCGGCAATCTGCGCATCGTGTTCGGCAGCAATCTGCTGGGCCTTCTTCTCACACTCCCGCCGCTCTTTTTCGGTAAGATGGCTCTTCCGCACAAAGTGAGCAACATCCACGACGACACCACCGGAGCCCGGCGGCACCTTGAGGGATTCGTCCTTGACGTCCTCGCCAGCGCGGCCGAAGATGGCCCGCACCAGTTTCTCTTCCGGCGTGAGTTCACTCTTTGACTTGGGGCTGACCTTGCCGACGAGGATGTCGCCCGGCTTGACCTTAGTGCCGATCCGCACGAAGCCACGCTCGTCAAGGTGAGCGCGCGCCGACTCAGAGACATTGGGGATATCGTTGGTGAACTCTTCGCGGCCGAGGCGGGTCTCGCGCAACTGCACCTCAAGTTCTTCTATGTGAATGGAGGTAAACTTGTCCTCACGCACCAGGGATTCACTAACAACGATAGCGTCTTCGAAGTTGTAGCCATCCCAACACATGAACGCTACCAAGACATTTCGCCCTAGGCTCAGTTCACCGTCGCGGGTGGCGGCACCATCGGCAATGATCTGGCCGCACTTAACTTTGTCGCCCCGGCGCACGAGAGGCCGCTGATTCAGGCAGGTCTTCTCGTTGAGGCGGAAGAACTTGCGCAGTGGATATTCGCGCTTGCCCACGACGATACGACTACCGTCCACACTGGTAACTACGCCATCCTCCACGGCGCGAACCACCATGCTGGAGTTCTGGGCAACGACCCGCTCCATACCTGTAGCCACGATAGGCAGTTCCGGTTGCAGCAGGGGTACGGCTTGGCGCTGCATGTTGGAGCCCATGAGGGCGCGGTTGGCGTCGTTGTGCTCCAGGAAAGGAATGAGGCTGGCGGAGACACCGACCATCTGCTTCGGGGAGACGTCTACGTAGTCAATGGCTTCGCGCGCCACCTCCACGAACTCCCCATTGCAGCGTGCCATGAGCTCCTTCGTGTCACGGCTTGGCGTCAATGCCGGAGCCAAGCGCGAACCCTCTTCCTGGTCAGCGCGCAGGTACACAATCTCGCGCGTCGGACGACCACCCACAACCTTGCGATAAGGTGTGGTGATGAAGCCATACTCGTCCACTTTGGCATAGAGGGCGAGCGATGAAATCAGGCCGATGTTCGGGCCTTCCGGTGTTTCAATCGGACAAATACGCCCATAATGCGAGACATGTACGTCGCGCACCTCAAAGCCAGCACGTTTGCGGTTCAGGCCGCCGGGGCCGAGTGCGCTGATACGGCGCTCGTGCTGCAGTTGGGAAAGCGGGTTCGTCTGGTCCACCACCTGAGAGAGTTCGCCGCGGCCGAAGAATGAATCCAGAGCTGCGGCAAGGGACTTGGAGCCAGCCACCTCACGGGGAGGCGGCACATGCTCCCCGGCCCAGCTCTCCAGATGTTCCCGCACCGAGCGACGGAAACGCAGCAAACCTTCACGCAGCCCCTCCTCAGCGAGGTTGCCGATCAGACGAAGGACGCGGTTGCCGAGGTGGTCAATGTCGTCCGCCGTGCCCTGGCCCTGCCGCAGTTTGAAGAGGTATTTGATCGCGGCGAGGACGTCCACGTTCCGCAACGTGGTCTCGCTCTCCGGGACGTCCAGCCCCAACTTGCGATTGATGCGGAAGCGACCTACGCGGCCGAGATTATAGCGGCGCGGGTTGCTGAACCGCTCGCGGAGAAACTCCCGCGCCCGTTCCGGGGAACGCGGCACACCCGGACGCAGACGCGCGTAGATGCGCTGAACCGCCTCTTCTTCGCTGCCAGTATTGTCCTCGGCGAGGGTATTGATGATGAGCGGGTCTTCCACATCCTTGAGGAGGGCCAGTTCGGTCATACCGGAAGCACGGAACATTTCCACCTGCTCGCGTGTGAGGCGTGCCCCAGCACGCGCCAGCACCTCACCAGTATCACCGTCCACAATCTCGCCGGCGAGATAGCGGCCCACCACCTGCTCTTCCTTCTGCAGGTGGGCCAGGTTCACCGTCTCGCTCTCATAGAAAAGCGCCAGAATATCGGCATCGCTGGAGTGGTCGGGGAACATCGCTCGCAGAAGCCAAGTAGCGGGCATGCGCCCTCCCTGACCGAGACGCACGTAGAGGACATCCTTACGGCCAACGGATAACTCAATCCACGTGCCTCGCTCCGGCACAATGCGGCAGGAGTAAACCTTGCGTCCGGTGGAATCAAGGTCTTCGGAGAAATCCACACCAGGCGAGCGCTGGATCTGCGCCACGATGAGGCGCTCCGCGCCGTTGATGATGAATTCACCGCCACCAATCATGACAGGAATGTCGCCGACGTAGACGTCTTCCTCCACCGCTTCTTGACCACTCACACAGCGCAGCCGCAGGTAGAGCGGGTAGGCATAGGTGAGTCCCAGTCGCCGGCACTCCAGCTCCGTGTAGGCGGGCTCGCCGAGTTCGTAGTAGAGATACTCAACGGTGGCACCACCAGCAGGGCCGGCGATGGGAAACGTCTCCCGCAGAAGTCGCTCCAGTCCCTGGTTCTTGCGCTCGCGCGGCGGCACCTCCGCCTGGAGGAAATCAGCGTAACTCTTGCGCTGAATCTCCACCAGGTCGGGAACCACCAGTGCATCTCCCGACTTGGTAAAGTCCAGTATCTGCACAGCGGACTCTCCAGTTTGGGCAAATGTCGCCCTGGAAAACCTACTTCACCTCCACCTTCGCACCAGCGGCTTCCAGTTGTGCCTTAATCTTCTCCGCCTCTTCCTTGGAAATGCCCTCCTTGACCGGCTTGGGGGCACTCTCAACCAGCGCCTTGGCCTCCTTGAGGCCGAGATCCGTGAAGGTGCGGACGGCCTTGATGACCTCCAGTTTCTTATCGCCGACGGCAGTGAGGATGACGCTGTATTCGCTCTTCTCCTCAGCGGCCGCGGGCGCGGCCGTGGCCCCGGCCGCGGGCGCAGCCGCCGCTGCGGCTACTGGAACAGCCGAAACGCCAAACCTGGCCTCAAAGGCCTTGACCAATTCCGCTGCCTCCAGCACGGTCAACCCGGCAATTTCATCAATAATCCTGGCGACCTTTTCCGAGGTCGTCGTCGCGGCTCCTGCCTCTGCCATCGCTTGTCTCCTTTCCGACGGTAAATGACGACGGGGCTCCTTGCTTCAGCCTGCGGCGGTGGCCTGTGGCTCCCCTCCGCTCGCTGTTTCACCGGCAGCCGACGGCGCCGGCTCGCTCACTTTCTTCTTGCGGATCTCCTCCAGCGCACACGCGATCTGCCGGTGTATGCCCAGCAGCGCGCCACCCAAACGCATCAGCGGTGCGGCCAGCAACCCCGCCATCCGGGCATACAGTTCCTCGCGAGGCGGCACCTGCGCCAGCGCCACCACCTGCTCGGGAGTGATTACGGCCCGTGCCAGCAGCCCACCACGGATGGCGAGTTTCTGTCTTTCCTTCATCCACGCCTGAAGGGTGCGGCAGAGCACGACGACATCGTCACCGCGCGCGATGGCACACTGACCGCGCAGCAACTGACCCATCTGGCCGAGTCCCACTTCGGCCAGCGCCCGCGCCGCCAGCCGGTTGCGGATCACCCGCAGATCGATGTTATGCGCACGCAGACTGTGCCGGAGTTCATCGGCTTCGGTGGCGCTCAATCCGGAATAGTCCAGCACCACGCAGGAATCCATGTCGCGGAACTGCGTCTTGTATTCCTCAACCATCAGTTGCTTTATCGGCTGCACCATGGCTTCTCCCGACTTCCTCCTACACAGCCAACCGCAAGGCAGGACCCATTGTCGTAGATACACTGGCGCGGACCAGGAACCGCCCTTTGGCCGCCGGGGGCCGCGCCGCTGCCAGGTGGCTGAGGAAGGCCTCGATGTTGGCAACCAAGTCCTCAGTCGTGAAACTTATCTTCCCCACTAGAACGTGAACATTGCCGCTGTCATCGTTGCGGTATTCAACCTTGCCGTGCATGAAGTCGCGGACAGCGCTGGCCACGTCGTCGGTAACCGTGCCGGTCTTGGGCGTGGGCATCTTGCCCTGGGGCCCCAGAACGCGGCCCAGTTTGCGCACATGTTGCATCATTGCCGGTGTGGCAATGGCCACGTCAAAATCGGTCCAGCCGCCATTGACGCGCTCCACGAGATCGGCGCCGCCGACGGCGATGGCGCCTGCCCGTTGTGCCGCCTGGGCCGCTTCGCCCTCGGCGAACACGATCACCCGCACGGTCTTGCCTGTGCCCTTGGGCAAGGTAACCGTGCCGCGCACCGCCTGGTCGCTCTGCTTCGGGTCAATGCCCAGCCGGACGGCGACTTCCACCGATTCGTCAAAGCGCGCGTGCGGCAGGGACTTGAGCACCTCCACCGCTTCACGCACGCTGTACTGGCGCGTGGTGTCAACTTTGGCGCGAATTTCCCGATATCGCTTGCTGCGCCGGGCCATGTCCGGCCTCTCCTCCTAACCTTTGATCTCGATGCCCATGCTGCGGGCGGTGCCCTCAATGATGCGCACGGCGGCCTCAAGGTCGCGTGTGTTCAGGTCGCGCTGTTTTTGGCGTGCGATCTCAATGATCTGCGCGCGCGTCACACTTCCCACTTTCTCACGATTGGGCACGCCCGAGCCCTTGGCAATGTTAGCAGCCCGCTTGAGCAGGACTGCCGCGGGCGGGCTCTTGGTGACGAAGTCAAAAGAGCGATCGCGGTAAATGGTTACCACCACGGGGATGATCATGCCCTGTGCATCCCGGGTGCGATCGTTGAAGCGCTTGACAAACTCGCCGATGTTGACGCCATGCTGGCCGAGGGCAGGACCCACGGGCGGCGCAGGCGTCGCCTGTCCGCCAGGTACGTGGAACTTGACCGTTGCCATTATCTGTTTCTTCGCCACGCTCGTTCCTCTGTCAACGCTGCCATCCGGCGCCTGCCGCGATCCACTAGGCAGGTTCAAATAGGCTCAACCTGCCAGTATTCCAACTCCACGGAGGTGGGCCGGCCAAAGATGGTAACCATCACCTTCACCAAGCCCTTCGCCGGCGAGACCTCCTCCACGACGCCGTCAAAGTTCTCAAAAGGCCCTTCCTTGATACGAACGGTCTCGCCCTCACGGAAACCTATGCGCAATTTCGGCGCCTCTTCGCGTTTTCCGGCCTCGCCTACGACCTTGTCCACATCCTGCTTGGTCATCGCCGTGGGCAGTTGGCCGGCCCCAACAAAGTCGCCAATCCCCGGCGTCTCCCGGATGAGGTACCAGAGATTCTCGGGGATATTACCCTTTTCGTCCGTCTCCACCTCTATCATCATGTAGCCCGGATATATTTTGCGCTCGCGCACGCGCTTTTCGCCGCCGCGGATTTCGCTGATGCGTTCACTTGGCACCAGGACCTCGCCGAACTGGCTTTCCAGGCCTGCCGCTTTGATGCGTCTCAGCAACCCGCCACGGGCCCAATCCTCGCGGCCGCTTTGCACTCGCACCACAAACCACTTCTTCGGCATCGCCCCTGCTCCTGGGTCACAAACGCTGCATCAACTTCACCAGGTCCGGAATCCGGGCGAAAATCAGATCCACCACCAGTATCAGCACGGCGAAAACAACCACCGTGACCACAACCACCAGCGTCTGCCGCATCAGTTCCGGCCGCGACGGCCAGGACACCTTCCGCAGTTCTACTTCCGTGGCGATGAGAAAGTCCACCACACGCGGCACATTGACCACGTACAAAATACCAAGTGCCAGGAAGCAGAACAGCGCCGCGGCAATGACGTCGGCCGGCCGTAGATGCGCCCTGTAGGCGATCAGGTGTCCACTGGCCACCGCCAGTTCCACCACCGCTACCAGTGCCCCCGGCAGGCGTCCCAGCAGACCAAGTACCAAGCCCACTAGGAGAAAAACGCCCGCGGAAACGAGAAGTGCCACGGGGACATCATGCCCGGCCACCGTCACTGCCGCACTGAGATCTGCCGCCGCCAGTTCGTTGCGAAGCGACAAGCAGCCGTAGACAGCAAAGAGGCCCATCCCCGCCGCCGCACCGAGTCGGGCCCAAGTACCTTGACCCTTCTTATAGATCTCCAGCGGCTTGCGGCCTTCTTCCACCATGCCTAACCACACCTCCACCGCACCGGACCGGCGAAAACATCCCTGCCAACTCTTGCCCTGAGAATGCTCACCCGCCCGGGGGGAGAGAGTTTGCCACCCACGCTCCGACTAATCCGCACGGCCACCGCCCCCCGCGTGCCGCATTCGACTGCAAAAGTAGCCAGCGCACGCAGGGCGAACCTTCCATATTCACCGGGCACACAATGGCAGGTCTGGAGGGACTCGAACCCCCAACCCCCGGATTTGGAGACCGGTGCTCTACCAATTGGAGCTACAGACCTGCCGTGCTCCGCCTACAAGGCGATGCCGATCCTTCCGCGGGGAAGATTGACCCACCCGACACGCACGAGGCGGGTACACTGCATCAGTGACGCCGCTCCACGTGCTTCGTATGTTTCCGGCAAAAACGGCAAAATTTGGACAGCTCCAGGCGCTCACGGTCCTGCGTGTTCTTGGAAGTGCAATAATTGCGATTTTTGCACTCGGCGCACTCCAGGGTCACGTATTCGCGCATGGAGGCTTCCTACTCAATAATCTTGGTAACGACGCCGGCACCCACCGTCTTGCCGCCCTCGCGGATGGCAAACCGCAACTCCTGTTCCATCGCGATCGGCGCAATCAGTTCGGCGGTGATACGCACGTTGTCGCCCGGCATCACCATTTCCGTGCCCTGCGGCAGGTGCAAAGTCCCTGTCACGTCCGTGGTGCGGAAGTAGAACTGCGGCCGATAGCCGTCAAAGAATGGCGTGTGACGGCCGCCTTCTTCTTTGGTCAGAACGTAAACTTCGCCCTCGAACTTCGTGTGCGGCGTAATCGAGCCGGGCACTGCAATCACTTGCCCGCGCCGCAGGTCCTCTTTCTCAATCCCGCGCAGGAGAACACCGATGTTATCGCCGGCCACGCCCTCATCAAGGGTCTTGTTGAACATCTCCACGCCCGTCACCACCGTCTTGCGGATTTCCTTGCTGAGGCCGACGATTTCAACTTCGTCGCCTACGCGCACCCGACCACGCTCCACGCGTCCCGTGCCTACAGTGCCGCGCCCCTTGATGCTGAAGACGTCCTCTATCGGCATCAGGAAGGGCTTGTCCACCGCCCGCACCGGATCCTTGAAATAATTGTCAATCGCGTCAAGCAGTGCCTCAATCGGCTTCACCGCAGGGTCGTCCGGCTTCTCAGCCTGAAGCGCCTTGATGGCGCTGCCACGAATGATAGGGATTTCATCGCCTGGGAACTGATACTGCTTGAGAAGTTCCCGCAACTCCATCTCCACCAGATCAAGCAACTCCGGATCATCCACCAGGTCAACCTTGTTGAGGAAGACAACGATGGCAGGCACGCCTACCTGCCGCGCCAAGAGGATGTGCTCACGCGTCTGGGGCATCGGGCCGTCATCGGCCGCCACCACCAGGATGGCTCCGTCCATCTGCGCCGCGCCCGTAATCATGTTTTTGATATAGTCACGATGGCCGGGGCAGTCCACGTGAGCGTAGTGCCGCTTGGCCGTCTCATACTCCACGTGGGCGATGGCGATGGTCAGAATCTTCGTCGGATCACGCCGGCCCTGCGCCTCCGAGGCCTTCGCCACCTCGTCGTAACTCTTGAACTTTGCCAAACCCTTGGCCGCCTGCACCTTCGTCATCGCTGCCGTCAACGTCGTCTTGCCGTGGTCCACGTGGCCAATCGTGCCCACGTTCATGTGCGGCTTGGTCCGTTGAAACTTGTCCTTTGCCATAGCATCCTCCCGCGGTTTCCGAGATTATCCGCCGCCGCTCAACGTCGCCGGCAGCGAAGTCCACTTCCTTTACGCCTGTACACCTGCCCTGCGGTCAGGCCGCCGGGCATGGAGCTGCTGATGGGATTCGAACCCATGACCTCGTCCTTACCAAGGACGCGCTCTACCGGCTGAGCCACAGCAGCCCGCCTAACTACCGCCACAGTAGCGTACACCATGCGGACCCTGGAGCGGGCGATGGGAGTCGAACCCACACAACTAGCTTGGAAGGCTAGGGCTCTGCCGTTGAGCTACGCCCGCCGCTTCCCCCGTCGCCATGCGCCTGGTGGGGAGAAGAGGATTCGAACCTCTGTAGGCTACGCCGGCAGATTTACAGTCTGCTCCCTTTGTCCACTCGGGCATCTCCCCATCCCGCTTCTGCGCACATGGAGCTAGCGGTGGGAATCGAACCCACAACCTGCTGTTTACAAGACAGCCGCTCAGCCGTTGAGCTACGCTAGCACAGGGCTGGCGAGAAGACCAGATTATACCCCCACTCGGCAGCAGATGCAAGAGGGAATCCCCGCCTGCGTCCTTCCGCAGCCAGCGCCCGTCCCAGCACTACGGTGTAGGCATTCGTGTAATATACAACATTTTCCCCAAGTTGTCAAGCCTCAAAATGCATTTCCACCACAATAAATGCCGGTTGCCCCCACCGGTCGGCCCGGCCAGAGGTCCAGTCAGAAACTCCCTCCCGGGCCCAAAATTGCTCTTTTTGACCACATTCCTACCAGACGGGAACCATCACACGCCTCAGACAACTCCCCTTCGGGAAGAGAATTGATGCCGTAAGGGGGGAGGCAACCGCCACAACTGCGCACGCTCAACGGAGTCCATCCGGGCAGTCAGCAGGCAGCACTCCGCCCAAGGCTCGAAACTGCCGGACGTCAGCATGCGCCTTTTCGCCGACGCCAAGCGCCAGATAGCACAAGGCACGGTTGTAGTAGGCCTCTGCAACTTCAGGGTTGAGCCGGATGGCCTCGGTGAAGTCGGCGGCCGCGCCCGCGTAGTCCTTGAGCGCCGCCCGTGCCAGACCGCGATTATACCAGGCCGCAGCGAAACTGGGCAATGCCCGGATTGCCTCGCTGTAGTCCGTCACCGCCTTCTCGTGCTCACCGAGGCAGTCATAGGCGACACCGCGACTGGCGAGTATATCCGCGTAGTGTGGGTCGCCGGGTGCCAGGTGTTCCAGCGCCCGCGTGAAATCCTCCACTGCCTGCCGGTGCATGCCTTTGCCCGCCAGCGCCTTCCCACGGTTGTAGTAAGCGCGAGGAAGGCCGGGATGCATGGCAAGGGCGCGTGTAGCTTCTGCTATGGCCATATCGTCCTGTCCGGCCATGTGGGAGGCATTGGCGCGATTGGTATGGATAAGGGCAGAGCGCGGGTCAAGGCGCAACGCCCACGCCCACACCGCACGGCTATTGCGCCAGACGGTGGCCTGATGGAACGCAAGGGCGCCAAACACCGCCAGCACCAGGCCCGCTGCGCCCGTGGCGCCGATCAGGGTCCCGATTTGCCGACGACTCATGAGGTGAGGCCAGAGCCACGCCGCCCCCCCACCCGCCAAAAGCGCCCAAGACAAACAGGGAAGGTAGGCGTAACGGTCCGCGGCCACGTGCAGACCTACCGGCACCACGCCGGACACGGGCGCGAGCATGCACACATACGCCGCCCACAGCGCCAGGCCCGCAGGCCAGCGCTTCGCGCGCATGCACACCCAGAAGGTAATCGCCGCAATCACCGCACCGCTGATAATTGCCGCCCAGAGGGGGGGCAAGTCGCCAACGCGGTATTCATACTGGGGCGAAAGCGCCACGGGGAATAGCGTCTTGCGCAGATAGAAGGCCAGTCCGTAGGCGGTGACCACTAGGCGCTCGGCCATGGGCCGCTCCACCACCGCCCCCTGGTACCCGATGGCAACAACTGCGGATACCGTCGCTGCCGCCAAGACGAAGGGGAGTTTTTCCAGATACACCCGCCGCGCGGCCGGAGTGCACCAGCCTTTCGCCCAGCCGAGCCGGCGCAAAGGGTAGAAATCAAGCACGAGCAGCACGAGAGGCAGACTCACCGCCATCGGCTTGGAGAGAAGCGCGCAGAGGGCCAGAACCAAGGCGACAACATAAAGAGAGACCCGACGAGTGCCCGTGGCGGTCGTCCGCGACTGCACATAGGCCAGGATGCTCCCGAGGTAGAAGAAAGCGCAGAGAAGCCCGCGGCGCTCCGTGACCCAGGCGGCGCTTTCGGCGCGCAGCGGATGCACTGCAAAGAAGAGCGCGGCCACCACCGCCCCGAGGCGCAGCTGGCCTGCGGCGCCTCTTCCCCTCACCTCCCGCGCCATGGCGAGGACCAGCAGCTGCCCAGCCAGAAAATACACCAGAACTGCGTTGGCCGCGTGAATCAGGATGTTGGTCGCATGGTAGCCACGCGGATTGAGGCCCCAGAGTTGGTAGTCCAGCGCCAAGGATAACCACATCAGCGGGTGGTATTGCTGGCCGTGGAGCGTGGTGAACATCCAGCGGAGATGCGCTGCGCCCAAACCGCGCCAACCGTAGGTGCGCAGGATCAGGCGGTGGTCATCATAGTTGATGAATTCGTTGCGGAGCGCGGGAAGGAAGGGCAGGATTGCCGCCGCGGCTACGACCAGCGGCCAGATAAGATTCCCCCCCGCCAGGCAAATCCTGGCGCCGTTCACGGGCTTCCAACGCTGTTCCTGCATCCACATCACCACAGATATGAGGACAGGCAGCAGGGCTGTGCCCTACGCCGCTATTTTATTCCCGTCGCCCCGAAACACGCCACAGCATCTCAACCACCTTGTCCGGCACTTCTCTGCCCAGTTGACGGCACGCGCGAATGTCTTGCCACGCTTTGTCGTAATCGCCCTGGCGGCAGTACGCCAGCGCCCGGTTCAGGTAGGCGTCGGCATCATCCGGGCAGCGCCGCAGCACCTCGGTGTAGTCATCTATGGCGCGCGCGAAATCGCCCTGGCGATAGTAGGCCACACCGCGGTTGAAAAATGCGGAGGTGTACCCGGAAAACAGTTCTATCGCGCGGGTGTAATCAGCAATGGCGCGCTCCAGGTTACCCATGCGGAAATATGCGAGGCCACGATTATAAAAAGCCTCCGGATAGGTTGGATGCAGCGCAATGGCGCGATTGTAGTGCTCCATGGCACCGGCGCGATCGCCCATATCGTCCAAGACGTTACCGCGCACCAGATGCGCCACGGGGTGGTTCGGCTCCCGGGCCAGCGCATGGTCAAGGTCCTGCCGCGCCCGGTCGTATTCGCCCACCTCCCGGTAAGCCATGCCGCGATTGATGAGCACACCGACATAGTCCGGGGATATGGCGAGCGCCCGCGTCAGGTCAGCTATCGCCGCCCTGTAGTATTTGCGCTCCAGCAGGGCATTGCCATGCAGGCCGTGCGCCTCCCGCGCGCCAGGGTCATACCGCAGGGCGTGGCCCCAAAGCCGACGCGCATTGCGCCAGATGCCCGTCTGCTCATAGGACATCAGCCCCAGGCACGCCACCGCGACGAGAAGCACCGCGAGGACCAAGCGGCCCGCAAGTCTTCCCGCATAACGCCGCCATGACCAACACAGGAGCGCTCCCCCAAGCAGCGCGATGGGCAGGCACGGCAGGTAGGTATAGCGGTCTGCCGCTATGTGACGCCCGAAAGAAACTATGCCTATGATGGGCGCAGCCATGGCGCCATAAGCAAGCCCAGACGCCCACCCCGCGGGCCAGCGCCGGCGCCTCGCCCATAAGAAACCTGAAACCGCCAGTACAGCAACGGCACTGGTCACATAGCGCGCCGAAAATGGCGACAGATCGTGCCGATACTGGTAGAAAGGCGACAAGTGGAGCGGAAAGAGCGTCTGGCGCCAGTAGAAGACGAGGTTGTATGCAATCGTTGCCAGCCGTGTGGTCACCCCCCGCTCGGTCAACGGTTTGATGACATGCCCCTGGGCAACAGGGGCGATAATGAAACCCGCAATGGCTATGAGGAAGAAGGGGATTTTTTCCACCCAAACCCGCCTGGCCGCTGCGCTGCGCCAACCCACTGTCCCTCCCAGGCGGCGCAGCGGATATGCGTCCAGGATGAGCAATACGAACGGCAAGCTCACCGCCATTGACTTGGAGAGCAGGGCAGCGGCGGCGAAAGCAACGGACAGAACAAACCAAATGGATGCATGTCCCGGCCTGTGGCCGGCGGCAGAGACTGGCCCACTCTTGCTCTTCAGGTAGGCGAGGACAGAAAGAAGATAGAACGAGGCACAAAGGACGCCGCGGCGCTCGGTGGCCCAGGCCACCGTCTCCACGCGCAGCGGATGCAGGGCAAAGAAAAGGGCAGCGACCGCCGCTCCTGGCAGGATGCCAATTGGCGCTGCACGCAAGGTGTCGCCGGGAACGCCGCCATGGGCGAGCACGAGCAGATTCCGCGCTAGAAAGAAGCAAACAACGGCATTGAGAACATGGAGGCAGAGGCTTGTCAGGTGATAGCCCCGCGCGGAATCAAGTCCCCACAATTGATAATCAACCGCGTAGGAGAGCCAGGTCAGCGGATGATATTGATGAGCATAAAGGGTCGTGAACATCCAGCGCAGATTGGACCAGCGCAGGCCGCGATAGTGTGGATTGTCCAGGAGAACGAGGGGGTCATCCCAGTTGACAAAGTCGTTCTCGAGCACAGGATGGAAGACAAGGAAGGTAACGAGCCCCACTGCCGCCGCGCAGACCCAAGGCAAGAATTGATTCTTCCGTTCTGCCCCGGGCTCAGACGATTTTTCTCCCATCCGAGCTGTCCATTGGGTGGGTGTTCAGCTACCCCTCGCCACTCGCTATTCTCGGCCCATGCTGTGCCGTTGTCAAGGTGCGGGCGTGTTGGGCAACGGGCCACGGTCCCCCCATTGAAACCGGGGCCACGCGCATGAAGTGGGGGCAGGGTGAGATGATGCGATACGCAAGGCCTTACCAGGCACCAAAATGAGCCGGCCCCGCGAACGCGGGGCCGGCTGGTGCGTCTCACGCCAGCAACAAAACCCGGACAACTCTAGTACGAAGAAGACCGCCAATCGGTGGTACCCGCGCAAGAGTTGGAAGTTGGCAGCGGGAAGCCGATCTTCTCCTGAATGCCGTCGGCGTGCGTACGGACCACGACCGTGTCGGAATCCAGGGATTCCCAATCGGCCCGGTTCTGCGCCTTGTAGATGTTGTCCAGCGGGTTGTCGCTGCAGAAGTTGTCCGAAACCCAGATCACGCGGCCATCCCAGCAGAGGGCATTGCCGTTGTCACCGTCGTCGTGCGGACCCACGACCTTGAAGTCAAGACGCACCTGCTTGTAGTCGGTGGCCCGGACCGTGCCCGGCTTCATCTCACGATACGACGCAATGTCGTCGTACATGTAAGATGTGCACTGGCCAGGTGACGTCCAACCTGCCCACCAACTCGCGCGCGGTGTGCCCAGAGCTGTGCCGGAATCCGCCGCGATGTCCGGCCACGACACATGGCCGAACATGCTGTAACGGACCTTGCTCTCCATGCCGGTCTGTTTGATCCAGATCTTCGGACGGTCAGTCGTGCTCGGGCACCCGAAGAGTTTCTCATCGTCCACATACTTCGGGTAGAGGACCGAGAGCGACACCTGGGCGTTGTGCGGCACGCCTGCCGAGGTGTTCGGGTCACCAGTGCCCATGACGTTCACATAACCACCCCCGCCCAATGCGGGCAGGCCCGGCAAGTTGTTGCCGAAACCATCCGAGCCGGTGAAGTCCAGCGGTCTCAGATCATACCTGCCGAGCGCGCTCTCATTGCTGGCGCCACCCATCTCCTGGAAGGCCCAGAAGTCACCGTTGGTATTCATGTAAGAATACATGCCCTTGCCGATCTGGCCCAGGTTGCCCTTGCAGACTGACCTGCGCGCCTCCTCACGAGCCCTGGCTAGCGCTGGCAGCAGCAGCGCGGCGAGAATGGCGATAATTGCGATCACCACCAGCAGCTCGATCAGAGTGAATGCAGACAGCCATTTCCTCATTGCTTTTCACCTCCTTTCCTTTTTTCTCTGAAGTACCCCCTGCCGCACCCATGCCACATGCCCCACCGCTCGCCCGTATTATAGAATTGGCCGCGTGTTTGTCAAGAGAAAAAATCCGAAAAAATTTCGTCACGGGCGGCCAAACCTGGCGGCGCCACAATGTGGTGCTGGGGCGATATCATCGTCGCCATCTAGCTGGCCTGTAGCCTCGCGGCACATGAGGCCCCCCACTCAGGAAAAGGCGTAGGCCATGTCCGAAACCCGCCAGGATGTTCCCGGGAAGTCTGGGCAGGAGAGAACGATAAGGCTCACCCAGCATCACCATGCGAACACACCATCCCCGTGCACCTGGGGGCGTCAAGGTCAGCGCATATGCCAGTTGTGGCGCCAAGTGATACAGGCGCGCGAAGTCCAGGGCTTCTGCCAGCGGCATCACTATCTCCTGTCGCACCCGACGCGTGTAGCGGCGCAAGTCCGGCGCATGTCCATGCAAAAAATCATCCACCACCTCTGCGGCCACACGCGCGCTGAGAACGGCATTGTAGATGCCCTCGCCGAGAAAGGGGTCCACCAGACCGGCGGCGTCACCGACGAGGACCACCCGCCCGCAGTCCAGCGGTTCGTGCCGCCCACCGATGGGCACGGGCGCGCCCACCCCCCGGATGGCGGCAGGTGTCAGCGCCGCAGTAACCGGATACCGCGCGGCGAAGCGCCGCAGCCGCCTTTGCAGGTCCGGCAGGCGCGGCCGGAGCGAATAGAGGCCGAAATTCAAACCACCCGGACAGGGAAAAATCCAGCCGTAGCCAGCGGGAACCGCGTCCAAGTCAAAGAGCATCATATTGTCGGTGCTGGCCGTTTCGGCGCCGGCAGCAAATGCGGTGACGCCAAAGGCAAAACGGGCGCGTCGCCGCAGGCCGAGTGCGCGCGCGACACGGCTCAACGCGCCATCGGCACCAATGGCCACCGCCGCCCGCCACCTGCATTTCGGCCCCGCCACTGTCACCCCACGCGCATCCTGCGCGACGTCCGCAATGGCACAAGCGGGCACGAACTGTGCACCCGCGGCGACGGCACGGCGCACCAGGAAATCATCAAGCACGTCCCGATGCACAAACACGCCGCCGTGCCTGACCCGCACAGCGCGCGGCATCGCGCCATCGTGAAAGAAGACAACCCCCTCGCAGGCGATGGCCTCCAGGTCGCCGGGATTCAGGCCCAGGCACTGCATGGTCTTGCGCGTCAGGCCCCCGCCGCATGGTTTCGGTCGCGGAAATCGGGCACGATCCGCGAGGATGACATGCCGACCGCGTCGGGCAAGTTCCCACGCCGCGACCGCCCCCGCCGGACCAGCGCCGACGATGACGACTTCGCAGTCCAAAACACTTGCTCCCCAGGCACGTTCGGCGGAATTTTAGTCGTGCTCATGTTGTGGCGCAAGACACACGGCGCGCCCGAACCGGCCGCCGGGCAGCGTGCCGCTTGATTCGCCATGCACTTTCACTTACCATACCCCCGCTCGCACTCCAGAAAGCGGTGTCCGTCCGGAGAGAAAGACGTTTAGCGATGGCGAAGCGGCTGCGGGTGGTGGTTGTCGGCTGCGGCAGCATCAGCGGCGCTTGGCTGCAGCCGGCCACCGCCGACAAAGACGTTGACATAGTGGCGCTAGTGGACCTGCGCCGCGAGGCCGCCATCAAACGCGCCGCGGATTTTGGCCTGACTGGGGCTATCGTCAGTACTGATGATCTTGCGGACGTTCTCCGGCAAACCACGCCTGACGTCGTCTTCAACTGTACAGTTCCGGAGGCCCACCTGCCGGTGACGCTGACCGCGCTGCGCCACGGCTGCCACGTCTTCGTGGAAAAGCCGCTGGCCGAGAGCATGCGCAATGCGCGACGAATGGTGGCGGCCGCTACACGGGCCGGCAAGGTTCTCGCCGTGATGCAGAACCGGCGGGCACACCCGCAAATTCGTGCCCTGGCCCGCTTCCTGCGCCAGGGACGCCTCGGCGCGCTCACCGCCATCGAGTGCGACTTCCACATCGGCGCCCATTTCGGGGGCTTCCGCGACCACCTGCGCCACGTTCTCCTGCTTGACATGGCCATCCATCACTTTGACATGGCGCGCCTGATAACCGGCGCGGACGCGACGGCGGTCTATTGCCACGAATGGAATCCGCGCGGTTCCTGGTATGACCACGACGCCGCAGCTGTCGCCATTTTTGAGATGACCGGCGGCCTCGTCTTCACCTATTGCGGCAGTTGGTGCACCGAGGGGCTGAACACCACCTGGCAGGGTTCCTGGCGCATCGCTGGCGAGCGCGGCAGCGTCACCTGGGACGGTGGCGAGAACCTGCGGGCGCAAGTGCGCATCGGCCGAACAGGGTTCATCCGGAAGTGCCGCGACGTTGCCATTCCCGTGCCTGCCAGCACGAGGCCGAGCGGACACGCCGGGATGATAGCCGAGTGGCTGCACTGCCTGCGCACGGGCCGCACGCCGGAGACGATTGCCAGCGATAACATCAAGAGCCTGGCAATGGTCTTCGGCGCAATCGCCAGCGCACAAGCGGGCAGGCGCGTGCCGGTGCGCATATAATAGCCACTGGCCAAGGGGGTGCGCCTGATCACTGATCCGCTACTGCGCCGCAACTTTTTCTCACCTTGCAGGCGGGCTTTCCCAAGGCGAAGCGCGGGGAGGCGCACCGCCACCCTGCCCACAGACCGGGCAGCCCTGCAGGCGCAAGGGCAGGTCCAGGCCGCTTCTAGCCAGGAGCGTGCGGTCGCCGAGCAGAGCAGCCGTCGGGCCATCGGCTAGTACACGCCCCTGGTGCAGGATGATGGACCGCGAGCAAAGGTCCATGATCATGTCCAGGTCGTGCGAGGCAATTATCTTCGTGTGGGTGAATTGGCGGAGCAGTTCAATGACTCGGCGGCGCGATTGGGGGTCAAGGTTGGACGTCGGCTCATCCATGACCAGGACATCCGGGGACATGGCCAATACGGTGGCAATTGCCGCCAGGCGCTTTTCTCCGCCCGATAGTTTGTAGGGCGGGCGCGGTCTGAGGTGCGCGGCGTTGACCGAGTCCAGGGCCCGTTGCACTCGACGTTCCACCTCATCGGGCGGCAGGCCGAGATTTAGCGGCCCGAACGCGACATCCTCTCCCACCGTGGGCATGAACAATTGGTCATTCGGGTCCTGGAAGATGGTGCCGACACTCCGGCGAATCTGCGCCAGTGTGGCGCGGGTGATGGGGAACTCTCCTACACGCACCGTGCCCCGCCTGGGGAAGAGGCAGCCATTCAGGTGCAGGAGGAGAGTGGTCTTGCCGGCGCCATTGGCCCCGACAATGCCTACTGATTCGCCATGCACAATGCGAAAGGACACGCCGCACAAGGCCGGAGTGCCGTCCGGATAGGCGTATTCCAGGTCTGTTGCCTCAACAATGTGATGGCTCATCCGAAGGTCTCCAGCGCCCACTTGCCCAGCCGTGCCGCGCAGTGGCCGAAGCGCACGACGAGAAAAAATCCGCACCAGGCAGTAAGGAAGAAGGTGTCGGCGGCCGACCACCGGCGCAGGCGTGGCGCGCGAATCGTCCCATTAAAGCAGCGACAAAGCATGGCGGCGTAAACCCGCAGACCACGGTCATAGGCACGCAGGAGCAAATGGCCAGCCAACGAACCCCAGACGCGGATGACTGCACTGCGGCGGGAGCAAGAGCGTAGCGCGTGTGCCCGCGCCATGCGCGCCGCCTCCTCGGTCAGGACAAACATGAACCGATAGAGGAGCAGGAACTGTGTCACCAGAAGCCGTGGCGCGCCAAGGCGACCGAGAGCGCTGCATATGGACACATAGCCCGTGTAAGCCAAGAGGAGGAACGCCGCACTGACGGTGAGCAAGAACCGGAAGATGATGGAAGTGAAAGACACCCAGCCGCCGGAGATGGAAAATGACCCGATCCGAACGACGGTGTGCCGATCCAGAATCGGATTGAAGATCCCCACCATAACCGCGAAAGGTGAGGCCAGGAGGAGGAAGCGGCCCAGGACACGCATCGGCACGCGACCGAGCGCCAGCAGAACGGCAGGATACAACACCAGCGGCATCAGTTCGGCGATCTCGTACTTTGGGAACGACACCACGGTGAGAAGAAACGCGGCAGTCACAATCACCTTCGCCCGCGGATCAAGGCGGTGAACGGGCGACTCCCCCACTGCCAGGCGGTCAAGCAGGTGCACATCGCCGAGGGCTGCGTCAATTCGCGCCATGCGCTATGCCGTTCATCTGCTGCGCCACGCCCAACGCAAGAGCAGCGCGGTGGCCATCGTCACCGCCAGTACCATGGCCGCCCCGACCAAACCGGCAATCGTGGTAGCGCCGCTGACCGCCGGCCAGCGCTCGGCCTCCTTCTCTCCAGAGGCCGACTCCGCCGCAGCCCCGTGCTCCGATGGCTCCCGGAAACCATAGTCAGGAAGGATGGCCGTCTTTTCCTGAAGGCGGGCGAGTGACTCGTGCACCGCGCTGCCGGGCGACTCCAATTCCTTCTTGCCGGCCGTCCTGAGCATCGCCCACTCCAGCCCATCGGGAAACACGGAAGCAAACCAGGAGAGGACCCCGGCCACCACAATGGTCGCCACGGCAAATACGGCCACGAGCGCCCTCAGCGACGGAGTGCCCGCGGTCGGCGGCTGTGCCGCGAACTCCAGTATCTCCGGCCGCGCACGCCAGACAAAGGAGACCAGCGCCGCGGTGACGATGCCCTCAACAATGCCAATGGCCAGATGTATCGGCTGCATGAAGAGCAGGAATGTGCCGAACGGCAATTCCGAAATGCCGGAGAGGCGTGTCTGGACAACGACGCCAAACGCACCCAACTGCAACGCCACCACACTGGCAATGAGGGATGCCACTAGGATGCGCCCCTTTCCCGGCTTCCCGCCGACCATTTTCCGGAAGAGTAACGGATACGCCACGAAACTGGGCCAGAATCCGAGGTTGAAGACGTTGCACCCAAGCGCCAAGAGGCCCCCGTCGGCGAAGAATAAGGCCTGTACCGCGAGGATGGAAAACATGACGAGAAAAGCCGCATGGGGGCCGAGGAGGATGGCGAGAATCATCCCACCCCCTAAGTGGCCGCTGGAGCCTGTCCCCGGGATCGCGAAGTTGAGCATCTGCGCGGCGAACACGAACGCGCCGAGAACGCCCATGAGTGGAGCCTTGCGCTCTGCAACCTCTGCCCTGATCCTGCGCGCGGAGTGGGCCGCCAACCCCACCGACACTGCCCACATGGTGCCGCCGACAGCGGGGGAAATCAATGCATCCGCCATGTGCATCGCGGTCATCCTCCCGTTAGAAAGCCACTTTCACAGCCAGCAGGAAGGTAGTCGTCTTATCAGTATTGCGACCCCACACGCTCTGCTGGAGGCCGAGGTTGATACGCCAGCGCTCACTCAGTGGCATCACTACACCTGCTGTCGCCGAAAGGTCCTGCCCATCCGCCTCGCCACTGAAGAACTCCCTGGCATAATTCAACTCGGCCTCAGGTTGAAGCCAATCCAGCACCTGGTAGCCGGCAGCCAGATTCGCGCTGAAAACGCCGCGCGCCGTGTCGCGCCTTTTGCCAAAAGGAAGCGAGAAGCCAAGGTCCGCGTTGGCCGTCCAGCGCCCCCAGTCCTTGGTGAGCACCAGAATGTTATCCCAACTCCAAAACTCTTGGCTGGTGCCGAGTCGCCAAGCGCTGCCTCTGGTGCCGGTCGGCACCTTCAAGCCACTGATCACCGCTGCCTGCAACTGATGCTTCTCGCTCTGGAGAAAGCGAAAGCGCGCACCTGCTGCGAGATCGCCAATTGCGTCGTCCCCTACGGAAAAATCGCTCTCCCGGTCGTGGACCCAAAGATAGGGAACGGAAATATTGAAATCCAGGTTCTCCACCACCCCCATGGTAAGAGACAGCCCCAACTCGTTCTCCTCGCGCAGGTCCCGGGACCTGGATTTTCCTCTGGAATCCCAGAAACGCCTTGCGCGCGCATAGCGGTAGCCCACCTCCAACTCCACATGTCCCGGGTCAACGGGCGTAGCGTCGGCCGTGTTCAGTTTAGCGTGTTCAGGGGCCATCTCACCCGGTTCTGCTGGCACAGTGCTCCGCTTTATACCAGAGACGGCAGGCCCCGTGACCTCATAGCGTTTTTCGGTGTAGTCTGGTTCTGCTGGCGCAGCGCTCGGCGTTGCACCGAGGACAGCCGAGGTCATCCCAGCAATTACCCATATTGCCACCCACCCCAGAGTGCGCATAACGCTCCTCTCCTTTCAGTGACACATTGTCACTCCGCATGCCACCTCCCACCAGAGAAGACACTTTGCGAGGGAAACAACACAGCTACGAAACGAGCCAGCGTGTCGTTGGACGAAGTCCGAGCGCACGCTGGCCGCGGCCTCACCAAGCTGACACCGATTTCGCGCGGCACCTTCGTGGTAGTACGAATATCAGGAATGTAATACCAAGTGCCTGCGCTGTCAAGGAAAATTCCGGCCACTCTCAAGCATATGAAGAACCTTACCTTCGCGGGTTTTTCGGCGTAGCCGCCCTCCCACTGTCCATGGCTCCCAGCGGTTTTTCAGGTGCGGCAGTGGCGAAAAGCCAATACCCCGTGCGCGTTGAACGCAGTTCGCAACTACCGAACCCGCATTGTCGCAACAAGTTTCGCATGGTGCGCGCGTCGGGGAGGAGGTCACGACGAATGGCGGCAGCGGCGTGCGCGTGCACGCGGTTGACCTCGCGGCGGCTGGTGAGGTGCACGATGGCGAGGAGGCCGTCGGGTTTGAGCATCTTGCGAAACTTCTTCAGGATCAGGCGCGGGCTGCCCAGGTGGGGAAACGAGTGGAAACATACGATGCGGTCCACCGACGCTCGGGGAAGGCACAAGGCAGCCGCGGGGCCCACGCACCAGCGGACGCGCCGGCCGAGCCGCCGGCGCCGCGCCGCTGCTATCATGCGCGGACTGATGTCGTTAGCGATAACTCGGCCATGCGGCCCGACAGCCCGCAACAGTTCTCCCGTCAGCCGGCCCTTGCCACAGCCTGGCTCCAACACTGTCATGCCCGGTGCGATCCTCAAGCGGCGCAGGAGGCGGGCGATGCAACGCCGCTCTTGCGGGCTGAAATCCAGCCAGAGGTCGCCTGCCGCCAGCCTGTCGAAGAATCTGGCTTTGCTGCTTATGGTGCGGGACATGGTCTCCTCCTGCGTATCCGGTCATAAAATGCGGCGGCAGTGAACAGCGCCCCCAGCATCACCACGATACTGGCCCCGGCGGGAAGCGCGAAGATATAGGAGAGGACAAGGCCGCCGAGCGAGCCCGCAATACCGACGCCGATGCTCCACAGGAGACAGCCGACATAGGTGCGCGCCAACAGTTTGGCCGCAGCAGCCGGGGTGACCAACAGGCCATACAGCATCAGGCCGCCGACAATATCCAGATGAACAGTAACGACCGCCGCTGCCGCCACGAGCAACAGGTAGAGCACTACACGCTCCCGGATGCCGACGAGGGCGGCAAGGTCACGGCTGAAGAGAATGGCGCGCAGTTCCTTGTCCAGGAGGAGAATGAAAGCAACCTGCGCGGCGAGGAGGAACGACATCGCCCACAGGTCCACAGCCCGCACCAAGAGCACGCTGCCCCAGATGAGCCCGAGTGCCTCGGATTTCGGGCCAGGCATCAGTCCGACGAGGAGAAAGACCACACCCATCATCAGTGAGAACAGGATGCCGAGCGAGGTGCCGGCCTCCACGCGTGCGGCATCAGCTAGCGGACCGACCAGTAACCCTGTGCCGGTCGCTGCCAAGAAGACGACCGGCCAGGCGGGCAGGCCGGTCAACTGCGCCACAAGCGCACCAGCAAGCGCGGCGTGCGAAAGACAGACGCCCATGAACGAGAGGCGCATGTTGGTCAGGTAGAACCCGACCAGCGCGCAGGAGGCCCCCGCCAGCGCGGCGGCAGCAATAACCTCAGAGAAGAGGCGAATTGTGTCAAGCATCGCGGTAAACTCGCTGGGAACCTTGACGTGCAAAGAGACTGCTTCGGTCGGATTGGCTCGCCGTGCGAACCGGCCTGCAGAATACCCGTGCAAGGCACTCCGGGGTCAGCACCGCCTTCGGGAGTCCGGACGCCAGGAGCCGGCCTTCGGCCAGCAGAAGGATGCGGCCCGTGCCCGGCGGCAGCAGGTGCGGCTCGTGAGTCACGCACAGAATTGTGACCGACTGTTCCTTCCAGATTTCCCCGATAATCAGTGTCAATTCCTCCTGCCATCTCAGGTCAAGGTTGCTGGTCGGTTCATCAAGAAGTAGAATCTGCGGCTCCTGTGCCAGCGCGCGGGCAAGATGCGCCTTGCGCTGTTCGCCACCGGAAAGTTCCTGGTAAAGGCACTCGGCCAGGTGCGCGATGCCGAGGCGCTCCATCCAGTGCCAGGCAATTTCCCGGTCGGCGGGCGAAAGCCGCCGCAACATCCCGACCCGGCCGTATCTTCCCATCTCCACAACCTCGCGCAGGCGAAGAGGGGCGGCTCCGCAAGGCTCCAACAACTGCGGCACGGTGGCCACTTGGCGACGGATGGCAACACAGTTATGACCCCAGAAGCCGCCGGTTGTCATCCCAAAAACTCGCACTACTCCAGAAGTCGGCTGGATGGTGGCGTTGATAAGTCGCAGGAGCGTGGTCTTCCCGGCGCCGTTGGGGCCGACGATGCCCATCAGTTCGCCAGCGCCCACCGCAAGGTTGATATCTGCGAGGATGGCGTGGTGGCCACGCACAACCCCCACTGCCTCCATGACCACGACCGGCTCACTCGCCACGAGAGAGATCCTTGACCAGTGCGGCGACGTTATCCTGAAAGAGCCGTCGATACCCCCCTCTGGCAAGTGGGCGTCGGGGAAATTGCTTAGGACGATGACGGGCACTGCCAACTTTTGCGCCAGAGCCGCTGCCACCCGTGTTCCGCGCTGCAGGTTGCAAACGACGGCACAGGCGCCAGCGGCGCGCGCAGTGCGCACCACTTCTTCCACGCCGCGCAGTGAAGCCTGGTCAGCATCATCCAGCACCGCGACCACCTGAAGGCCGAGCCACTCACAGAACTCCTTCTGTAGTTGCGAGGCGACCACCGGCCGGCCGCGGAGTTTGGGCATGAACTGCTGGCGGGCCTCGTCCTCCATGGCCCGCATGGCCTGTACTGTTGCGGTCAGGCGGTCGTGGAATACGGCTGCGTTGTCGGGGAAACACTCGCTTAACGCGGCGGCCACGGCTGTGCACAGTGCCAGGTAGTGGGCGGGAATAGTCTGCGCCCCCTGCGTGGGGATGACGAAGGTCAGCCGCGCCCGCTTGCCGGCTTGCGCTAGACGCTTATCCAGGTATTCCTGGTAATCGTGACGAAGGAAGGCCACGGCACCAGCAATTCGTTCCAGGTCGGATGGGGTCGCGTCAAAGTGGCCGGGGCATGCACGCGGCGGCACCAGGCGCGTAACGGCAACCGCCTCGCCCGCGACGTCATAAACAGCGCATTCCAGGAGGCTCGTCGTTACCACCACATGTGGCCGCGGTGAGGTCGCCGGAGTACCCCCGCAACTGGTTTGTGCAGGCGCCGCCACGAAGAAGGTGAGCCCCATCAACGCCGACCACAGGACGTCCGCCACTCTACTTGTGCCACCCACCATCATTTTATGTAATCAACATCCCAGAACCGGGACCACGAATCTTTGTCAATAATCCACTCCGGCCCGGCTGTCCAGATGGGATCCGCCGGCCCGTAAGACACATTCTTGTAGCACGGGAAGCCGTTAGCATCCGCCTTGTCTACGTTGCTGTGATAATTCTTGGGAAGGAGCCATTCCACATGCCAGTCCGCAAAGAGGACATTAGAGCCATCCGTGTGCACGCGGCACACCGACCAGAAACAGAGGCTGCCGCCGTCAAAAAGACCTGCCTTGCCGCACGGCGGCCCGGCGGTGCACCGGTCCCACTCCACCATGACTATCTTGTTTTCGGGATTGCGCACCCTTGCCTGTGCAATGCCATAGCCGGGCGCGTTGCCAAAGCCGCGCACTGCCACTGCCTCCTGCCAGTTCTGCGACGCCTGGCAACCAACGTTGTACCCATGACCGTAATACCACGGCAACTGCGGCCGATTAGGACAGCCGAATATGCCCGGCCTAGCATTCGTCGGCTCTTCCGGGGCATAGGGCACCAGTTTTTGCTTCCAGTACTGTTTCCCCACGAAATAGCCGCCATTCTTCGTGATGTACATCTCCATCGCCATGCCCATCTGACGCATGTTGTTCTTGCAGGTGGTTTCCCGCCCAGTTTCACGAGCCTTTGCCAGCGCGGGCAGGAGGAAAGCGCTGATAATTCCGATGATGGCGATCACCACCAGAAGTTCTATCAGGGTGAATGCGCTGCGAACAACCAGCCACATCAGCCGCCCGACAGTGCTCTCCTGTACTCCCATCGCTATTGCCTCCTTGCCGCGTCTTAACTCGGTTTCCTCATCATCTAGCCGCAAGGCCAAGACTGACTCCCGCGAGTCGGCTCTAGGCCAAGCAACACCCTGGGCCACCTTCTTGCCCCGCCGGTCCCGACAAGCGGCGGGGGCGAAGAATTCCCGGTATTACGATTTGTAAAATTGTAATACCAACACGCAGAAATGTCAAGTATGTTCTCTCCGGACCTGATGGCACACATCTGGGCGGTATTACCGCAACATGGCGCCCCGCCTGTTTTCTAGTCATGTGCCCGAGTGACAAACGATGAGCCGTGTCCCTGTCACCCTGCCTCCAGAGTTACTTTCACTCGCGGGAGCCAAATGGCTGCGTTCCATATCCTTTGATTGGTACACTGCCTCCATGGTCGGTTACTTTCCTCACACCCGGCAAACAGCAAATGAGTAGGTTACCTTGAACTAACTCGCTGCGTGTGGTAGAATTCCAAATATTGGGGGTTGAACCAGGCCACAAATCCCGGAGGCAAGCGTCATATGAAAAAAGGCATTCACCCTGAGTATGTAGAAGCCGTGGTCACCTGCGGTTGCGGCGAAACTTTCAAAACCCGCTCCACCAAGGCCAAGATCAACATCCAAATCTGCTCGAAGTGCCATCCTTTCTTCACGGGCAAGCAGAAACTGGTGGATACCGCCGGCCGCGTTGAAAAGTTCCAGCAGCGCTACGGGCGAACGCAGAAACCCGAGGCTGCCGGCCCGTCGCAAAGTGCTACCCCGTCCGCAGGTAAGACAGGGGTAGCGGAGGTCTGACATGGTTGTCGGGCCGCCTCCTGAGGTCCCGGTCAAGGCTTCCCATGTGGAGGACGCGAGCACCGGCACACGGGAGCAACAGGGTGGAGTCAACCTGGCTTCCCGACTGGAGGCGATCTTGCGGCGCTACGAGGAGTTGGAGCGCCTCCTGGCTGACCCCAGCGTGGCGGCCGACAGCGCGCGCTGCGCCCTTCTCGCCAGAGAACATGGGCGCCTTGGCAAGATTGCCGGACAATACCGCGAGTGGAAGTCAATCCGCGCCCGCCGGCAGGAAGCGCAAGCTATCCTAGCTGAGTCCTCAAGCGATGCAGACCTCAGGGAACTCGCCGTCCAGGAGTGCCGCGAACTTGAGCAACGGGAAGAGGAACTGAAACGGCAACTCCAGCGCGCCTTTGTACAGGACGATAGCCAGGGCAATTGCAACGCCATCGTAGAGATTCGTGCCGGTGAGGGCGGGGAGGAGGCGGCACTCTTTGCCGCGGACCTACTCTCTGCTTATCTGCGCTTCGCCGAAAAACAGCACTGGAAGACGCAGCTAATGGACAGCGTCCGCTCTACCATGGGCGGGTTCAAGTCCGTGACCTTTTCGGTAGAGGGCGAGGGGGTCTATGCTAAATTGCGCTACGAGAGCGGTGGCCACCGGGTGCAGCGAGTGCCGGCCACCGAGACCCAGGGACGCATCCACACCTCACTGGTAACCGTGGCAGTGCTGCCTGAGGCGGAAGAGGTAGAGGTGGAACTGAACCCCGCGGACATTGAGTTTGAGACCTTCCGCGCCTCCGGTCCCGGCGGGCAGAACGTCAACAAGACCAGCAGCGCCGTGCGCCTGACTCACAAGCCGACGGGGATTGTGGTCCAGTGCCAGGAGACGCCATCACAGCACAAAAATCGGGTCCAGGCGATGCGCCTCCTGCGCGCGAGGTTGTATGAGTTTTATCGCGAGCGCGAGCGGCGGCAGCGCGACGATTCGCGCCGCGAGCAGATCGGCTCCGGCCAGCGCAGCGACAAGATTCGCACTTACAACTTCCCGCAGAACCGCGTCACTGACCACCGCGCCGGCATCACGGTCCACTGCCTTGATCGCATCCTTGAAGGCGACTTGGACCTGATTATCGAACCCATAATTGATAAGATGCTCGCGGAGCAGGAAAAGGCGCTGTGCCTTGAGTAATTGCACAGTCCTGTCGAGGGCACGTCTCACAGTGCGGGCGGCAACGCGAGCAGCGGCAGGGTTGCTCGCCGCGCGAGGAATAGAAGAAGCCGCCTTGGAGGCGGAACTGCTCCTGGCGCACGCGTTGGGATGCGATCGGACAGTGCTACTGGCACATCCCGATCGGATCCTGCCGCCAAATGTCCAACAACACTACGAGGAACTGGTTTTCGAGCGCGGCCAGCACGTGCCGTTGGCCTACCTTACCGGCCACGCAGGCTTCCGCAATCTGGATCTGCTCGTGGACGCGCGGGTACTCATCCCGCGGCCGGAAACGGAACTGGTAGTTGAGGCAGTGGTGGAATTCGCCACCCGCCGTGCGCCCAGGCCACTGCGCATCGCCGACATCGGCACCGGTAGCGGCGCTATTGCCCTCGCTTTGGCCGATGAATTACCCCAGGCGTACATTTACGCTACGGATACCTCAGCGGCCGCGCTGGCGGTGGCGCGCGCCAACGCCGTGCGCTGCGGCCCCGAGGTTGCGGGGCGTGTTACCTTTCTCCTCGGCAACTTGGCCGAGCCGCTCTATGAGATTGCCGCCGCGAACCCGCCAATACTCTTTGATGTCGTAGCCAGCAATCCCCCCTACGTTGCCACCGGCGAGTGGGAAACTCTCCCGACAGAAGTCCGGGACCATGAACCCAGAGTTGCATTGTGGGGGGGCACGGATGGGCTGGCGTTCTACCCACCGCTGGCCCAGGCAGCCGCTGACCTTTTGCGGGCGGGCGGAATCCTCGTTGTGGAGATGCCGGCGGGAGCTGCAGACAGGGTTGCGGCCGTTGTCGGCGCGGCGCCGGGACTGGAAGTCTGTGCGCTGCATTGCGACTACAGTGGCATTGAACGTGTTCTCATCGCCTGCCGAAAGGAAGGCACGTGCAACAGCAATTCCTCACTGAAACCGGCGAACTGCGCAAGCCCGTAACCCGCCAGACGCTGCGCATTGAGGGCGGCGTGCCCCTGCGGGGCACAGTGTGTGTCGGCGGCGCCAAGAACGCTGTCCTGCCAATGATGGCCGCCGCGCTGCTTGCCGAGGGGACCTGCCGTTTGCGCAATGTACCCCGATTGGGCGATATCACTGTGCTCACAGAAATCCTGCGCCTTCTCGGCATGCGCGTGGAGCGAGTGGGGGAAGATATCCTGGAACTTGAGGTCGTGGACGACACTCCATGCAAGGCCCCTTACGAACTGGTGCAGGAGATGCGCGCCTCCTTTTTGGTGCTTGGCCCGCTGTTGGCACGGCGGGGCAAAGCGGTGGTGGCACTGCCGGGCGGCTGCCGCATTGGCCCGCGACCGGTGGACCTGCACCTGAAGGGCATGCGCGCCCTCGGGGCACAAGTGGATCTCCAGGAAGGTTACGTCCATGCTCGAGCGGGGCGCCTGACAGGCGCCAACATCTTTCTCGCCGGGGAGAAGGGGCCCACGGTCATGGGCACCGAGAACGTGATGATGGCCGCGTGCCTGGCGACAGGCCGCACCGTCATTGAAGGCGCGGCCTGCGAGCCGGAAGTACAGGACTTGGCAAACTTCCTTAACGCCATGGGCGCCCGCATTCGGGGGGCGGGAACGCCCACGGTGGTGATCGATGGCGTCTCCTCCCTCTGCGGGGTTGAGCATGAGGTAATTCCCGACCGCATTGAGGCGGGCACTTTTATGCTGGCGGCGGCCATCACCTGCGGCAATGTGCTGGTCCGGCCCGTGCGCGAAGATCACATGGGTGCATTTCTCGAAGTGCTTCGCCAGATTGGTCTGGTGCTTGACAAGGAGGGAGATGGCTGCCGGGTGACAGCACCTGACCCCCTCCGCGCCGTCAACGTTACCACGGCAGCTTACCCGGGTCTGCCGACGGACATGCAGCCGCAACTAGTGTCGCTCCTCACCCTGGCGCACGGCGTCAGCATTGTTACCGACAATATCTTCCCTGACCGGTTCACGCACGTGGACGAACTAAACCGGATGCGCGCCAATGTGCGCAAGTCGGGCGCGAGCGCCATCATCACCGGTGTCGAATATCTTTCCGGAGCGCCAGTGCGTGCCTCCGATCTGCGGGCCGGAGCAGCCCTGGTGGTGGCTGGCCTGGGGGCCCGCGGCGAGACTACCGTGAGCGAAATTCACCACCTCGACCGCGGCTACCAGAATATAGAAGGCAAACTCCGCGCACTCGGGGCGCACATCCAGCGGAACAGCGCATAGCCTTCCAATCGCACCATCGCACCTGCAAAAAATGAGGCGGGCATGCCCGCTCACACTTGGCGCGACTGACTTCCCCCTACTTCCTGGCCTTTCCGCGGCCTTTCGCCTTGCCGGCTTTCCTCTCCTCCAGCGCCGCATGAGCGGCAGCGAGCCTGGCAATGGGGACGCGGAAAGGTGAGCAACTGACGTAGTTCATGCCGACGCGGTGGCAGAACATCACCGAGGCAGGGTCGCCACCATGCTCGCCACAGATGCCCACCTTGAGGTCGGGCCGTGTCTTCCGGCCGCGCTCAATACCGATCCTTATCAGTTCACCAATACCTTCCTGGTCAAGCGTCTGGAAGGGATCGTCCGGCAGCAGTTTCTTCTTCAAATATTCCGGCACAAAGGAGCCGATGTCGTCGCGCGAGAAACCGAAGCCCATCTGGGTCAGGTCATTAGTGCCGAAACTGAAGAACTCCGCAACCTCGGCCATGCGATCGGCGGTAAGGGCAGCACGGGGAATTTCTATCATGGTGCCGAAGAGGTAAGGAATACGCTTGAGGCCGAACCGGGCACAGACTTCGTCATGCACCCGGCGACAAATGACCAACTGATCATCAAGTTCGCTACGATCGCAGGTGACGGGAATCATGATCTCCGGAAAAGCCTTGACCTTTTCCTGTATGAGTTCGGCGGTGGCCTCAAAAATTGCTCGCATCTGGTATTCGCTGACCTCAGGGTAAGTTATACCCAGACGAACGCCGCGATGACCCATCATCGGATTGCTCTCGCGCAAACCTTCAGCACGCTTCTCCAGGTCGGCCAGCGGAAGATCGAGGGCGTCGGCCAGTTCCTTGAGGCGTGCTGGCTCGTGCGGCACGAACTCGTGGAGCGGCGGGTCCAACAAGCGGATGGTGACTGGCCTTCCGGCCATCGCCTGAAGCGTGGATTTGATGTCGTTCTTGATGAAGGGGTACAGCTCTTCCAAGGCCTTGCGGCGCTCTTCGGTGGTCCTGCTGGCGATCATCTTCCGCAAGAGGAAGAGCGGCTGCACCGAGCCCTCGCCGTAGAACATATGCTCGGTGCGGAAGAGGCCGATGCCCTCCGCGCCGAAAGCCAGCGCGCGCGCAGCGTCGGTCGGGGTGTCGGCATTGGCTCGCACGCCAAGGGTACGAATCTCGTCCACCCACTTCATCAACTGGGTATATTCCCGGTTGTGCTGCGGGTCAGGCTCCACAAGCGGTAGGCGTCCTTCGTAGACGGCGCCCGCAGTGCCGTTGAGCGTAATCCAGTCGCCCTCCTTGATTATCTTGTCGCCAACGCGCATGGTCTTGCCAGAAGGGTCAATGACAATGGCGGAACAGCCGACGATACAGCACTTGCCCCAACCGCGTGCCACGAGAGCCGCATGGCTGGTCATTCCTCCCTTCGCCGTGAGGATGGCCTGGGCGGCGTGCATTCCGTGCACGTCCTCCGGGCTGGTTTCGTTACGGACGAGGATGACCTTCTCGCCCAATTCTTTGCCACGACGGGCCGCCTCGTCGGCGGTAAAGACAACCATACCATGCGCGCCACCGGGGCCAGCAGGCAGGCCCTTGGCCAGCAATACTGCACCGCGCTCAGCTACCGGGTCCACCATCGGCAGAAGGACTTGGACGAGCGCGTCGGGCTTGACGCGGGCGACCGCTTCTTCCTTGCTGATGAGGCGCTCTCGGCACATATCTACCGCCATCTTGACCGCCGCGACTCCGTTACGCTTCCCGACACGGCACTGCAGCATCCACAGGCGGCCTTCCTCAATAGTGAACTCTATGTCAAGCATGTCGCGGTAGTGGCGCTCCAGTTTCGCCTGCATCCGCTCCAGTGCACGGTACACCTTGGGCATGGCCCGTTCCAGACTGGGCAGGTGACGGTTGTGGTCGGTCTTGCCCGCCTCATTCACCGGGTATGGTGTCCGTATGCCCGCCACCACGTCTTCGCCCTGAGCGTTGGGCAGCCACTCGCCGTAGAAAATCTTGCGTCCAGTGGCCGGGTCGCGGGTAAAGCCCACGCCGGTCCCCGAGGTCTCACCCATGTTGCCGAAGACCATCGCCTGCACGTTGACCGCCGTACCCCACCAATCGGGAATCCGCTCAATGCGCCGGTAGGCTACAGCGCGCTTGCCGTTCCACGACTGGAAAACCGCTCCGATGCCGCCCCACAGTTGTTCGTAGGGATCGTCCGGGAACGGCTTGCCCAAAGCCTGCTGCACCTTGGCCTTGAACTGTACACAAAGATCCTTGAGGTCTTCAGCAGTGAGGTCGGTATCTTTCTCCACGCCACGCCGCACCTTCATCTCGTGCATCAGGTGCTCAAGTTGCTGGCGGATGCCCTGGCCATCGGGCGGCTCAACGCCGGCTGCCTTCTCCATTACCACGTCGCTGTACATCATGATAAGGCGGCGGTAGGCATCGTAAACAAATCGCTCATTCTTCGTCTTTGCAATCATGCCGGGAATAGTGCTCGGCGCCAGACCGATGTTGAGTACGGTCTCCATCATCCCAGGCATTGAGGCACGGGCACCGGAACGGACGGACACCAGAAGCGGGTTCTCCGGATCGCCGAATTTGCGGCCCATCACTTGCTCTACTCGACGCAGGTTCTTTTCCACCTGCACCTTTACTTCCGAGGGCAAATGGCCCTTATGCTTGTAATAAAGAGTGCACACCTCGGTGGTGATGGTGAACCCGGCGGGCACCGGCAATCCCAAGTTGGCCATTTCGGCCAGGTTCGCCCCTTTACCCCCCAGAAGTTCCTTCATGTCGGCACGACCTTCCGCCCTGCCCCCGCCGAAGAAATACACGTACTTTTTCGCCTTCGCCACGGTCGCAGACTCCTTGCCGAATGATAAGATCAACGGAAACCAACGATACAGCCGCACATCATGCGGGCAACCGATTAGAGAGTCCATAACATACCACAGCCGCGCCCTTCGCGCAAGTCGAGTAATAGTGATGCGGAAGAAAGGGGTTGATTTTGCCGCGCGGATACGTTAAAAGGTAGTCTGGCGTCCGGAGAGTTGGCCTCCCAACGTCGCCAGAAAAGACGTGGCATAAAATCATGCTGGAGGAGAAAATGACCGGAGAAATTCGTCTGACGTCCAGTTTGCCGATATTGCGCGCAGCGGAGATTCGTTCACTGCAAGGCAGGCCGACAGCCGTCGGCGCCTTCAACGTCAATTTTTTCACTCAGGCCGAGGGCATCCTTGAGGGCCTGCGCCGGGCCGAAGCACCGGGCCTTATCCAGGCTTCCAAGGGGGCCAATAAGTTCCAAGGCGGACCGGCAGTCATACGCGATATGGTCCTCGCTGCCATGAAAAAATCCGGCCATCGCCTCCCCGTAAGCCTGCACCTCGACCACGGCGACGAGGAGGCAGCGATGCAGTGTATCGCCGGCGGCTTCTCCTCCGTGATGATTGACGCCTCCAAACTGGATTACCAGGACAACCTCAAACTCACCAAGAAGATTGTGGACATGGCGCATCCCCTGGGTATCAGCGTTGAGGGGGAATACGGCAAACTGGAGGGCATTGAGGAGGACGTCGTCCACGTGCAAACCACCTATGCCGACCCCTACCTGGTGCCGAACTTCTTCGCCAAGACAGGCGTGGACATGCTCGCAGTGGCCTACGGCACCTCGCACGGGCCGAATAAGGGCGCCGATATCGGCAAGGTCTCCATCCCTGTAGTGGCGCGCAGTTATCGCGGCATGTGCGCCTATCAGCAGAATCTGGACCACTTCCTCGTCGGCCACGGTTCCAGCACCGTCCCTCCTGAACTGGTGGCGGAAATCAACCGCTACGGCGGCAAAATCAAGGAAGCGCATGGTGTGCCGATGGCGAAGATCAAGGAGGCAATCGCCGCCGGCATCCGCAAGGTCAACATAGACACCGACCTGCGCCTCGGCATCACCGCCACATTCCGCAAGTGGTTCCACGACAATCCGGGCATTGAGAAGACAGAAAAGGTCCTTAGTGACATCAAGGCGGTGCTTGACCGACAACTGGACGCGATTGACCCGCGCATCTACCTTGACCCAGTGGACCGTGCCCTCCTGCGCCGCGACCCGCAAGGCACCGTGCTTGAGGAGGTCATGTCCCTCGTCAAGGAGCGCATCGCCACACATGTGGAAATGCTCGTGCGCGAGTTCGGCTCGGCAGGGCTGGCCGGCTACGTGGAGCCCGTTTCAATGGAAGTCCTGGCCACACGCTACGCCGAGACGAAGCGCTGACAGCGGAGCCACGGAACACTGGCACCATTCCGGTATATCGGCGCCCTGACGTCCGCCCCAATGACGCGCCCGGTGGCGATGTCTCCCCCAGGAAACGTCCTATTCCAGGAAAAGCATGCTGGCAATGCACGGAGGTGGTGCATATTCCTCCCCTGTGGCTGGCGCCTCTCGCCACAATTGACTCTCCGCGGCATTAGGGTATAATCACCACGTTGGCGGGGGCAGGCAGCCAGCAATCTGATTTATGGACCTGGCAAGGGGGCGAGCATGGCCTCGCGGCACAGCGTGTTGGTTACGGGCGGTGCTGGCTTCATCGGCTCACATGTCGTGGACTGCCTCGTCGCTCAGGGACGAGAAGTCGTCGTTCTGGACGATTTCAACGATTACTATGACCCCGCGCTCAAGCGTGCCAACATCGCCCCACACGTAGAGGCCCGGCGCATCAAACTTTACGAGGGCGATATCCGCAACGCCCCCCTGTGTGAAAAAATCGTGCGCGACCACGGCGTTGATGTCATCGTGCATCTGGCCGCTCGTGCCGGCGTGCGCCACTCGCTGCGCTTCCCGGTGCTCTACGAGGACGTCAACTGTCGTGGCACGCTCAACCTCCTGGAGGCGGCGCGGAAACACCGCGTTGAGCACTTCGTCTTCGCCTCCTCTTCCTCGGTCTACGGCGGCAGCCAGCAGATTCCCTTCCGGGAGGACGACCCAGTGATGTATCCGGTCTCGCCCTACGCGGCCACAAAGCGCGCCGGGGAACTCTACTGCCACACCTATTACCACCTATACCGTCTGCCCTGCATCTGCCTGCGCTTCTTCACCGTATACGGCCCGCGCGGTCGTCCCGAGATGGCCATCTACAAGTTCGCGCGCCTCATTGATCTCGGCAAGCCCATCCCGGTCTATGGCGACGGATCCAGCAAGCGCGATTATACCTTCATTAGCGACATCGTGGACGGCGTCATGGCCGCGGTGGACGTCCAAGTCGGATACGAGATCGTCAACCTCGGCGAATCGCGGCTGGTGCCGCTGTCCTACATGATCGCGCTCCTCGAACAGGAACTGGGCAAGAAGGCTATCGTGGACTATCAACCGGAGCAGCCCGGTGATGTACGCGTGACCTATGCTGATATCAGCAAGGCGCGCCGGCTCCTGGGTTACAATCCCAGTTTCCCCATTGAAAAGGGCATCAAGGTCTTCATTGAGTGGTATCGCGAGCACGGCCAGCGCGATGCACGCGGGCTGGAGGCCGAGTGATGGAATCGGCACCCATCAGCGAAATCCTTGCGGAACTGCGCGCTGGCCGCTTTATCGTCCTGGTTGATGACGAGCGCCGCGAAAATGAGGGCGACTTGGTCATCGCCGCCGAGAAGGTAACGCCCGAAGCCATCAATTTCATGATTACCGAGGCGCGTGGGCTGGTCTGTCTGACGATGACTGAGGAGAAGGCCGACGCGCTCCACCTGCCATTGCAGACGCCGCAGAACACCTCCGCTTTCGGTACAGCGTTTACCGTCTCAATTGATGCCAGGGAAGGTGTCACCACGGGCATCTCAGCACCTGACCGCGCCCGCACCATCCTGACGGCAGTGCGCGACGACTGCCGTCCGGAAGACCTGGCGCGCCCAGGGCACGTCTTCCCCATCCGTGCCCGCCGCGGCGGCGTGCTCGTGCGCGCCGGCCAGACCGAAGGGTCCGTGGACCTCTGCCGCCTGGCCGGCCTCAAGCCTATGGCGGTTATCTGTGAGATCATCAAGGACGACGGCACCATGGCCCGCGCCCCGGATCTGGAGGTCTTCTGCCGCCGCCACCACCTCAAACTCTGCCGCATAGAAGATATCATCCGCTACCGCCGCTTGGCCGAAACTCTCGTAGAGCATCGCGTCGCCTGCGACCTGCCCACCGAATTTGGTCGGTTCACGTTGCATGTCTATGGCACCAAAGTGGACAAGAGCGTGCACCTGGCGCTGTGCGTGGGCGATGTCGGACCACGCCCGGACGGCACCGTGCCCATCCACGAGGAGCCAGTGCTGGTGCGCGTGCACTCCGAATGCCTCACTGGCGACACCCTCGGCTCTCTTCGCTGCGACTGCCGTGCGCAACTGCACGAGGCGATGCGCCGTATTCAGCACGAGGGCCAGGGCGTCGTCCTCTACATGCAGCAAGAGGGACGCGGCATCGGCTTGGAGAACAAACTGCGCGCCTACGCGCTCCAGGACCTGGGACTGGACACTGTGGAGGCCAACGAGGAACTTGGTTTCCGCGCCGATGAGCGGGACTACGGTATTGGCGCGCAGATCCTGCGGGAACTCGGCATCCGCAAACTGCGACTTCTGACCAACAACCCCAGGAAATATGCCGCGCTGGCCGGCTACGGTCTGGAGATCGTGGAGCGCATCCCCATCGCGATTCCGCCCCGCCCGGAAAATGAGGCCTATCTGCGCGCCAAGAAGGAAAAACTCGGACACATCCTCTGACGGCACCCACATGCGGCCTGTAGCCCTCTGGAGACCCTGACATGCGCAAGATTCATATCCGCGCCGAAAAATGCGGCGTGACCGCAACGGCAGTTCTTAATGACAGTAAGACCGCCGACGCCATCTGGGAGAAACTGCCGATTCAGTCCACCGCCCAACGGTGGGGAGACGAGGTCTATTTCCGTATTCCGGTCAAGGCCAAGGCCGAGAACCCACAGGCGACCGCCCCCTCCGGAGCGGTCGCCTACTGGCCACCGGGGAGCGCGTTCTGCATCTTCTTTGGCCAGACCCCCTACAGCCCCGTGAACATTGTCGGTCAGATTGAGGGCGACGCGCAGGTCTTCGCCGCCGTGGCGGAGGGCGAGAAAATCTCGCTGGAACGTGCCGAATGAGGCGCTGCCCCTCACGCCGCACGCAGAGCACTGGAACACCGCGCACCCCTTGATTCCGTTGTCTATGCCGCGTTAGGATTGGTTTATCATCGGGTGAAGTCGCGGCTTGCACATGGCTGCATTCTGGTTTTCAGAGCAAAGGAGAGCGAATGTACGCTGCCGACGTCGCGCGCGTGGAAGCGTTGGTGCGCGAGCAGGAGGAGTGGCGGTCCCATTGCCTGAACCTCATCGCCAGCGAGCAGGTAATGAGCCGCCGCGCCCGCGCCGTCATGGGCTCCGATTTCGGCCACCGCTATGCCGAAGGCCATCCGGGCGAACGCTATTATCAGGGCACCGACAAGATTGACGCCATTGAGAGCGAAGTCAAACACCGCCTCAAAGCGCTCTTCGGCTGCCTCCACACCGAGGTCCGTCCCATCAGCGGGACGAATGCCAACGAAGCCGTCTTCAGCCGCTACATTGAGCCGGGCGACATCGTCCTGGTTAACAGCACCTCGGCTGGCGGCCACATCAGTCACCAGCGCGCCGGCTCGGTGGGCAAATACACCAAGAACGTCATCCCCTTCCCGCGCACGAAAGACGGCTACCACATTGACGTCTCCCGCACGCGGTCGCTTATCAAACGCATCAAGCCCAAGTTGCTCGTCTTCGGCCGCAGCCTTTTCCTCTTCCCGGAGCCGGTGGCTGAACTGTACGAACTCGCCGGCAAGTACGGGACACGCATCGTGTACGACGCTGCCCATGTCCTCGGCCTCATCGCCGGCAAACAATTCCAGAATCCGCTCGCCGAAGGTGCGCATGTGGTCTGCGCCAGCACCCACAAGACCTTTCCCGGCCCCCAACGGGGTCTCATTCTGAGTAACCTAGACTGGGAGGAGTGGCGGATAATTGACGCCGGCGCCTTCCCCGGATCCAGCAGCAACCATCACCTTGACACACTGCCGCCCCTGCTCATCACCACCTACGAGATGCTCGCCTTCGGCGAGGCCTACGCCCGCGCCGTCGTCGCCAACGCCAAGACGCTTGCGGCGGCGCTGGATAAGCGCGGCTTCAACGTCCAAGCCAAGGAGTTCGGCTACACGGAGAGCCATCAGGTGGCCGTGGACGTCTCCCGCCAGGGCGGCGGCAGTTTCGTCAGTATGCGCCTGCGGGAGAACGACATCATCATCAACATGAATCTCCTGCCGCACGAGCCGCTCTCCAAGCACGACAATCCCGCCGGCATCCGCATCGGCGTCCAGGAGATGACACGCTTCGGCATGGGGCCGCAGGAAATGGAGCAAATCGCCGAGTTCATCAAGGCCGTGGCCATTGACGGCCACACCGTCCTGGACGAGGTCCACAAGTTTCGCCGCAACTTCCAGAAGGTGCACTACTCCTTCGACGATAAGTGAGCCCACAGGAAGGAGTGTCAGGCACAGAGACGCCGGGGAGAGGGGGTAGAATTGCCCTTTTCAGTCGGAATTGAACAAGGCCTCGTGAGCGGTTAGTATGTCCGCCACGCGGAGGGCAGCGAAAGCGGCAGACGGCGGGCGGACGCACGCGACGGCGCGCATCTGCGTATGACCGGTGACGGTCTGAGCCTATCAAAATGAAAACAGAAGAAATCCATATTCGCGACCCATTCGTGCTTCCTGATGAGGCCGAAGGGCTGTACTACCTGTTCGGCACAACTGACCGGAACTGCTGGACGGGTCCGGGGGAGGGTTTCAACTGTTTCAAGAGCCGGGACCTGGAAGAATGGAGCGGTCCTATCCCAGCGTTCAGGGCTCCGGAAGGGTTCTGGGGTACAATGAACTTCTGGGCGCCGGAAGTCCATCGCTTCAACGGACGATTCTACATGTTTGCTTCATTCAAGGCGGCCGAACGCTGCAGAGCGACGCATATTCTCGTGTCCGATGCAGCCGCAGGTCCCTACATCCCCTTGGTGAATGATCCTATCACGCCGCCCGACTGGGAGTGTCTGGACGGGACTCTGCACTTAGATCAAGAAGGGAACCCGTGGATTGTCTTTTGCCATGAATGGGTGCAGGTACACGACGGCGGTGTGTACGCCCTCCGGCTATCGCCGGATTTGCGACGACCAGTTGGAAGGCCTGCTCTACTCTTCAACGCCTCAGAAGCGCCCTGGGTATCTAGCCTGGAACTACCGGGCAAGGCATCCCCACACGCCCTCCCGAACTATGTTACCGACGGTCCCTTTCTGCATCGCCTTGCCAGCGGTGTTCTGTTAATGCTCTGGTCCAGCGTTGGACGCACAGGGTATGCCATGGGAATTGCCCGCTCGGAAACTGGGGAAGTTACCGGGCCCTGGCGGCAACTGGCAGAACCGCCGTGGGAGAAAGACGGCGGACACGGCATGATCTTCCGAGCCTTTGATGGTCGCCTTTTCGTCACCCTTCACACACCAAACAAAACCCCCAACGAACGCCCCATCTTTCTGGAGATAGAAGAAACAGCAGATGGCGTCCGTCTCAAGCAATGAGGCCTCAGCCAGCAGTTGCCCACCACCCACTGCCGCGTGGGAATGACACCGTTCTCCACCCAGTACACCGGCAACCACAAAGAACCACATGTAAGCATGTGCGCGTAAATCAATCGCTTCAAAATCATTCCGTTGAATCCCTGAAGGAGGTCACATCCAGGGAATAACGTAGTTGACATCTCGGTTGCAGAGGATCTGGGGACAGTGCCGGACGCCCGGTGGCGGAGCAGGTGAGGGGGCAGACTGCGCGCTCCTCAGCGGGGCCGCCCATGCGACGACGGCAAAGGGTGGCAGGACCGAAGTCGAACACTGAGACCACCCAGGTGCGTTTGCTGCCCGCTTGCGCCTCTTTCTCTGCTGCGCTATCATTCGCGCCGGAAGAAGCGGGCGGAACGGCATTGATTGCATCACCGACACCCGCACGGATTGCCTCAAAGGATTCGGCCAACGCTGAGAGAGGGCAAGTGGAATGGCCAAACGCGAATACAGCGAATACCAGCGAAAGGTCATCAAGGCCTACTACGATAACCGCGAAGCAATCGCCCTGCAGGGTCTGGGCGAGGTGGTCTCAGAGATTTACCTGGCCGAGCCAGGAATGAAGCGCAAGCGTCTCTGGGACCGGGCAGTGCGGCATCTCATTGCCCTTGGCGTCGCGGAGAGTGCCTGGCGTCCCATCGTGGAGGCCGACAGCCCTGTCCGCCTCGCGCGCCTCCTCACCGAGTTACAGAGGAGGGCCTGACCGAGCGCCGGTTTCAGGCGGGCGGGGCGCGAAACGGCAGGTGTAATGCACCGGTGAGCGCATGGCGGAGCGATGGCCTTTCGCAGTGTCGTCCTGCGCGTTCTGCTCCATACGCCAGTTCTGCGCCAGACACTAGTGCTGCCCAAGGAGGAGATTATGCAGCTTCTGACCGAGTATCACGACTTACCGCGTGGGGAATACCCGCGGCCGCAGATGGTGCGGCGGGAATGGATTTGCCTGAACGGCACCTGGCAATTCGCGCTCGACCCGGAGAAGAACGGGGAGAAGCAGGGGTGGACGTGCGGGGTAGCGCTGCCAGAGCGCATCGTGGTGCCCTTCTGCCCGGAGAGCCGCCTATCGGGCATTGGCAACCCGGACTTCATGCCTTGCGTGTGGTATCGGCGGGAACTTGACATCCCCGAGGCGTGGCGAGGCAGGCGCATCCTTCTGCACTGCGGGGCAGCTGACTACGCCGCCGACGTGTGGGTCAACGGGCGGCACGTCGGGCATCACCGCGGGGGCTATACGCCGTTCACCTTTGATATCACCAACTTCCTGAGAAGCGCGCCCAACGAGCTGGTAATGCGGGTGCTGGACGACACCCTGAGCCCACTCCAGCCGACGGGCAAGCAGTCACGCCGGCGGGAGAGTTATCGCTCCCTGTACACTCGGACGACGGGCATCTGGCAAACCGCGTGGCTGGAGGCCGTGCCGCCAGAGCACATTGCGGCGTTGCGGCTGACTCCCGACCTGGAAGACGGGTGTGTGCACGCGGAAATCTTTCTGCGGGGAACTCTGACTGGGCTGACCTGTCGCGCGGTGATCATGGCGAAAGGCGAAAAGGTGGTGGAGGCGGAAGTTGCCGCTGCCCCACTGGCGCAAGTGAGACTAATGTTGCCGCACGCGCACCCATGGTCCCCCGCTAGCCCCTTCCTGTACGATCTGGACGTGGTTTTGTGCCGGGGGACGGAGGAAGTTGACCGCGTTTCGTCATATTTCGGTATACGCCAACTCAAGATACGGGGCCATGAGTTCCTGTTGAACGGACGCAGGCTGTTTCAGCGTCTCGTCTTGGACCAAGGATACTACCCGGACGGAATATACACTGCGCCATCAGATCATGCACTCCGTCGGGACATAGAGTTAGCACAGGCGCTCGGATTCAACGGTGCACGCCTGCACCAGAAGGTCTTTGAGCCAAGGTTTCTGTATTGGGCGGACAGGCTCGGATACTTGGTCTGGGGCGAATATCCCAGTTGGGGATTTGACCATGCGGCTCCAGAGGCACTCGCTGTTTTCCTGCCGGAGTGGGGGGAGGCCGTCAGGCGAGACTTCAATCATCCCGCCATCATTGGCTGGTGCCCGTTCAATGAAACCCTGACGACCCAGGACCCCGCGCTGATACGGTGTGTTTACCGCTTCACCAAGGCTTTTGATCCCACTCGCCCGGTCATTGATACCAGTGGGTATGTGCACGTTGAGACCGACGTATATGATTCGCACAATTATGAGCAGGATATCGACAAATTCAAAGCAATTTACCAGCCATTCGCTACAAATGGTGCACCATACAGAAACCGCCCCCACCACGATTGCGAATACCGCGGTCAACCCTACTTCGTAAGCGAGTATGGTGGGATATGGTGGAATCCAAACCAGAAGGACGATAAGGGGTGGGGCTATGGCGAAAGACCCAACTCTTTGGAGGAGTTTATGTTACGATATCGTGGCCTCACAGATGTCCTGCTCGGCAACCCGAAAATCTGCGGCTACTGCTACACCCAGCTTTACGATGTGGAGCAAGAGGTAAACGGCCTGTGCACATATAACCGCGATTTCAAATTTGATCCCGCTGAAATACGGGCAGTGAATCTGCAGCCGGCTGCATATGAGGTGCACTGACCTGCGGTGGAGCCGGATTTATGCTAACGCACTATGACACAATAATGGTGATAACACTACAATTTGCAGTCAAATACTGGGCTGAGTCGGAATTCGGCGGGTCAAAACGACGTACTACGCGGCCTCGCTCCCTGCCACATACGCAACGTTATGACCCATGCAGAGTGCCAATCTCGCTCTTTGCGGTCAAGTCTCAAATCTGGTGTAAATTCGTTTCGTTTGAGACTGTCCATAGCTGATGGGCGCCTTCCTCCTGCCACTACGCCGCCAACAGTTCCTCAAATCCTTGGGCGACGATCGGCTGCTGCACCAACGAGTGCACGGCGCCTTCGAGGAGACGACGACGCGCGTTGTCCATCTTCACTCCGCACCACTTCCCCGCCTGCCGGTCCATCACCGACCAGACCAGGCTCAAGGCCGCCATCTCCGTGGGGAAGCAGCTTATCACCCGCATGCGCTGCTTGACCTCCTTGAAGATGCGCTCCAAGGCATTCGACGTGTGCAGGTGCTTCCAGTGCCGCGGCGGGAAGCGCGAGAGCGTTAGACAGTCGGCCAAGTCCGCTCCCCAGATGCACGTCGCCTCCGGATAGACGTTCTCCCAGTGCCCGGCGAACTCCCGCGCCACCACCAAGCCGCGACCCCTTGCTTGATCCGCTCGTTGGCCCGGCTCACCGTCGAGCGCGACAGCCCCGTCCCCTGCCAGGACCGGCGCCAGCGCCCGCTCATAGTCCCGCGGCGAAAGACCCTCGACGTACAGGGACGCCAAGGGTGACGCCACCGCCTCGCTTCGGCGCTGCCATGCCTCCAGCACCCGCAAGCGAAAGGGCCTCGCCGTGTCGCGCACTCGGGGTAGTCAACGCCCAGCGTCCCCGGCCCGCTCACCACCCGCCGTGCCCGGCGGCTATTGCGCATCTCCTAGCGCGTGGCCGTGCGCTCATACCTGCCCGCGATGCGTATATCGCAGCAGGCCCCCAGATGCTCGGCCGCCTCGGCGTGCAGGTACGAGGTCAGCACCAGTTCCGCCCCGAAGCGGGCCAGCGACTCGACACGAGGCACCTCCTTTCTGGTGCCGGCCCGGCATCCTCTCGGTCCCTCTCATGCGACCACCAGCATAGGACGTGCCTCGCTAATTTGCCACCATTATAGGGACGCTACCGCTCTTTGTTGGGTAGGTACCAAGAGAAAGCAATTGCGTCATATCTGCGACAGAAAATATCTCACTTGGAATCGGACGAAAGCGACTTGAGAATCCGCAGATAACTATCATAACGAACACGGGCAATCTGCCCGGCTTCCAAAGCCCGTTTTACGGCGCAGTCAGGTTCATGCGAGTGAGTGCAGTCCGGAAACTTGCAGCGCCCCACTTCCAGTAATTCCGGATAGTACCAGCGCAGTTCTTCCGGCGTCATCCGCCACAATCCCAACTCGCGAATGCCGGGGGTGTCAATGACCTTGGCTCCGTTCTGTAACTCGTATAGCCTGGCAACCACAGTGGCATGTCGTCCTTTTCCACTGCGCTCGCATACCGACCGCGTGTACAGGCGTAGTTCGGGCTGAATTGCGTTCAGCAGCGAAGATTTCCCGGTTCCGCTGTGCCCTACGAAGACACAAAGTTTACCGGCCATAGCATCGGCGAGCACAGGTACGTTATAGCCGGTTCTGGCCGAGGCCATTATGACCGGGATGCCAAGACGTTTGTACGGTTCAATTTCTGGTGGCGGCGCGAGAACCAAGTCCATCTTGTTGAGGCAAATCAGTGGGGAGACATTGCCGCGTTCTGCGGCGATGAGGTAGCGGTCAATCAGGCTGGGCACGAAAGGTGGGGATGCAGCGGAGGCCACAATAACGGCCATATCCACATTGGCAGCGATGACCCGCTCCAAGTGCGGATTAGTAGGATCAGGCCGGGAGATTCGGCTCTTTCGCTCCCGCACGTTCTCCACAAAAGCGAGCCCCTTGTGCATGCGAAACTCAACCAAGTCGCCGGGAGCAACTGCAGTCTTCTGCAGTACGCGCAGATGCTGGCGCAGGACGCCGGGAATTTCCCTGCCGTCGGCAAGGATGGTGCAGCCGACCTCATGTCGTCCGATGACCATCCCCGTCTGAAGGGGCACATCGGGCAGCGCCGGCTCTATGTCCGCCCCAAGACTCAGCCGGCGCCGGGCACGTTCCTGCCTTGCAAGGACCGCGGCATCGGGGGCGTCCTCCTCTTCCCCCTCTGTAGGGGGCAGTTTCTCCTCACGCCAGAGCCGTCCCCAGTCCAGCCGGTCGTCGCGCCGGCTTTCCAGTTTCCGCCGTTGCCGCGCCAGGCGCTTCAACTGGCGGCGCAGTTTCGCAGCGTCATCGCGCGGCCCAGGTCCAGTCCCGCCATTTTCCGTCTTCTCCGGCACGTTGATCCCCTTTCCCCAGTCTCCACATGTGCCCACATCATATTCTACAACATCACCACAACCAACAGGCGCCCGCGAAGGAGGCCACAAAGCAAACCGTTCGCCACGGGGAGTCTCCCATGAACTGCAGACAGAGTCACGGCACGCATCAAGATCTCAGTGCCGGAAGCCCGAAGGTGCGAACGCCTGTCTTCCTGCGCGACAAATCGCAAAGATGCAGACCACACTCGCGGCTGGGAGGCCCGAACGGGGAAGCAACAGCAAGCACAAACTAGGCTTCTGTCGCCGGGGCGGGATATTTTTTTGTTGCGGCGGGCATGGAGTTTTGGTAAGGTAGCCGTGCGCACGCGGCTCGCGCGCCCTGGCGGGTGTGGCGTGTCCGTACGCCAGGAAAGCACGAAAGGAGCGGCGAAGCCGCGTGGCGGTGTTCCCTCTGGCCCCGTCCCGTATGCGATCACACGAGACGAGGAAACGTCCCTGCGATGAGTCAGACGGCCGTTTCTGAGCCAACCCAGCAGCGCGCGCCGACGACATCCACCCCGCCCGCCAAGAGCCTGGGGGCGCTGTTCTGTGCCCTCGGCATCGGCCTTGCCGGCACGGCCTTCATTTCGTTCTTCACCCACTGGTACGAGGCCGTGGTGCACAGCATGGTGCCGCGACAACTCATCGTTTATGCATTGGCGCCACTCGTTTTCTTTCTCATTTTTCTCGTGGTGGCGGGGGTGAACCCGTTGCTCCGCTGGCTTGTGCCACGCGTGGGGTTCGGCCGCCGCGAGGTTCTCATCATTCTCTCTATGTGGCTCCTCACCGGCGTCATCAGTTTCAAGAGCATGGCGACGCCCGTCCTCCACGCCATCGGCACGGTCCTCAACCCCGCCCTGGAGCGGCCGATGATGAAGCGCGTGGACTTCAAGTCCTACCTGCGCCCGGAACTCTTCCTGCCGGCACAGGCGACGCGCGACTACTACTATGGCATGCAGGACGGTGCCACACGCGTGCCTTGGCGGAGCGTGCCCTGGGTTCTGTGGAAGGAACCGCTGTTTTTCTGGGTGCCTTTCATGGTGGTGGCCGTGGTATTTGCCTCAGCACTGGTGCAGATGGTGCACCGCCAGTGGTCCAAACACGAATTGCTCACCTTTCCCATGGCCGAATACGCCGATTCCTTTCTCAACATTGAGCCGCAACGGGCGTTCCCTGCCATCTTTTACGACAGGATCTTCTGGATCGGCTTTCTGGCGATGTTCTTCGTGTATCTGATCAATGGCCTGCACTCGTGGTTCCCGCAGATGATTGAGGTGCCACTGGTTTACCAGCACACACATCTGGTGCGCGAGTTTGCCTTTCTTGACAAATACTGTGGACGCGAGGCCTATTCACTCTTCCGCGGGGTCATCTATCCCTTCCTCGTCTGTCTGGCTGTCCTCCTGCCCACGGAGATTTCACTGACCTGCTGGCTTGGCTGGGTGCTGACGATACTAGCAACGGGATTCTACTTTCTCTTCACCGGCGAGGTTATCGGACCGACCCAGAACAACTTCATCCAGTATGGCATGTACGTGGCGATGTTTGTCATGATCATCCTCATCGGGCGGCGGGAATACGGGCGCATCCTGCACCTCGCCTTCACCTGGAAGCGGACAGATGACCTGGCCCTGCGCAACGCGGCGATTGCCTGCCGTCTCTTTGTGCTTGCCTTCGCCGCCCTGGTGGCGCTGCTGACTTATGCAGGGATGGACTGGTTCATCGCACTGGTGCTCACTTGCTCCTTTGCTCTGGTGCTGGTGCTCCTGGCACGCATGGCAGCGGAAGTGGGGTTGCCCTGGCTCAATAACTTCAGCGGCATGGCGCACGGCCTGCCGCTCAAGATGCTCGGTGCTACGGCTATCGGGCCGAAGACACTCGCAGTGCTCGCTGCCGTCGGCGGCATGCTTGACATTCATACCGATTACCATGTGGCTTCCCAGGAAACCATTTACCGCAAACTTGAGGAGAAGCCCGGTGCCGGCATCGGGCGCTGGCAGTTCAACCTCATACTCTTCATTACCACACTTGCAGCGATAGGGGCAGCCTTTTTCTTCACCCTGTGGAACAACTATAGTTACGGCGCGCAGAAGGAAACTCGCATCCGCTCCGCCATCCAGAGCCAACTGGAGGGAGCAAGCACGGAAATCAACCGTCTGCAGATTGAAGGGCGGGCGGCAGAGGCACAGGAGACCACCGGCCTGGCCAAGTTACGCCTGGCTCGTGCCGAGGAGGGGTTCTGGCGCTTCTTCCTCTACGGCGCGGTCGTCGTCGCTGGCTGTGCGCTCCTGCGCCTGCGTTTCACCTGGTGGCCATTCCACCCGCTACCTTTCCTGCTCATCAGCACCTGGACGCTCTCGCGCTTCTACGTGTCCTTCTTCCTGGGCTGGATTATCAAGATTACCCTCCTCCGCATCTGGGGGGGAAAAGTCTTCATCCGCTCCAAGCCATTTTTCATGGGCGTCATTACCGGCCAGGTGGTGGCTGCAGGCTTGTGGGTAACCGTGGGCGGAATATATTATGTGTGCACCGGCAAAGTGCCACCAGGCATGAACTTCTTCGGCTGATCCTGACACTAAGAGTACGGGCGTCCCTAATGGGTTCAGGGCTCAGGTCATGAGTCCTGTCGACGTTGGCGGTGAGGTTCACATGCTTGATGTCCGCGAACAGGTTCGTCTGTCCTTCCGGCGGCTCCTGGAACTCTGCGTGGACAGCATCCGCTACCGCCTTCTGCGCTCACTGGTCACAGTCGTCATCATCGTCCTGGCCATCGCCTTCCTAGCGAGCATCATGACCGAGGGTTATCTGGGGCGGGCGGTACGCGACGCCGTCGTCGCCAAGACGCGCAGTCTTACCGCCTATAGCCGGTTTCTGAGCCAGGTGAGCGTTGTGGAGTCCGAGGAAAAGATGGCACTCGCCTTCGCCCATCTCCGCCCGCAATCGGCGGACTTCCGCAACCTGGTGCGATGGGGCGAGTTCACCTCGCCCACCCAGGCCGAGGACTTCGTCCAATTCAGCCGCAAGGTAGAGAAATACGTGCAATTTTTTGATTCTCTGCCGACCGAACGGCGTCTCCTTCTAGTTGAGGAAAACCGGGGGGTGGAGATCTTCAACTGGTTGAGCGAGGCGGCCAACTACGATTCTTTCACGAAGCGTCTCGGGCAGATGAAGTCGGTCCGGATTGCGGGCGGCTTGGAAGCGTTCCGTGCCTTCCTGAACGAGTGGCCGGCCTACCGGCGCCGTCTAGCAACAATCCGCCGCAATCACGCAGCAACGCTGACAAGAATAGCCGAGTACTGCAGTCCTGAAGGAGTCGGCCCCCGCCTGGCCGCGGCGATTGCCGCGGGCCGTGTGGAGGAGTTCTTCGCCGACCTAGCTGCGCGCGGGTTTGAGGTGGAAGCCGACGAGGTGCCTCATATCCTTCAGGGCGCCGATTACGAAAAGCGACGCGCCTGGGCGTTTGCCCAATTGCGGAAGCGACCGATCGTCACCGGCTGGAACCGCAAGTTTCAGGAAAACTTCAGTCCAGGCCTGGCGCTGAAGTCCGTCGCCGAATCACCCGGACGCCTGGACTGGATTCAGGCAGTGCTTGCCGCGGAGGGGCTGGACGGGGACTTTGACCAGGCGAAGTTCATGCAGGTCGCCCGCGAGTATGCCGAGCGCGACCGGCTGCTGGCTGCGGAGCAACAATTGCTCAACCGTTACGGCCGCAGTGAGCAACTCGGCGAGAAGACCATCTGGCTAATTTGTGTGTCCTTTCTGGTCTGCGTGGTCGGCATCGCCAACGCCATGTTGATGAGCGTCCTGGAGCGCTTCAAAGAGATTGCCACCATGAAGTGCCTGGGGGCACGCAATGAGACTATCGGTTTTCTCTTCGTTACTGAATCTACTATCATGGGAGTGATAGGCGGCCTCATCGGCACGATGCTCGGGTTCAGCATAGTGTTCTTGCGTCAGCTCTCCAGTCACGGGGGATTGCTGTTCGAGAACTTTCCGACCGGTGACATGCTGCGCACGCTTTTGGTATGTTTTGCCTGCAGCCTGCTTCTGGCCGCGGTGGCCGCCATCTATCCGGCACAGGTGGCAGCGCGTATGGCCCCCATGGAAGCGATGCGGGTGGATTGAGGCGTAGCGGTCGGCAACAAACAGGACACAAACGAAAAATGCGGGGCAACCAGAGGTGGTCATGACAGTCACGGCCGAGGTGCAAGCCCAAAAGCGGCGCATTAGCCCGGTGATTGTACGCGCAATTGACGTGACCAAGGAGTATCGCAAGGGCAACGTCGTTACCTATGCCCTGCGCGGCATCACCTGCGAAATCCGCCGCGGCGAGTTCATCTCCATTATGGGGCCTTCCGGGAGCGGCAAGACCACACTTTTCAACACCATCGGCGCGCTCAGCACGCCGACTTCAGGGCGGGTATTAATTGACGAGGTGGATGTTGCCCAACTGAGCAATGACGAGTTAGCCTATATCCGCTGCAAGAAAATCGGCTATGTGTTCCAATCATTTAACCTCGTCCCGGCGATGACGGCGCTGGAGAACGTGATGACCTCCATGCTCTTCGCTGGGGTGATAGCCGACGAGGCCCGCAAGCGTGCCTTCGCTCTGCTGGAGCGCGTCGGCCTCGGCGACCGTTGGTTCCACCTGCCCAAGGAACTCTCCGGCGGACAGCAGCAACGCGTCGCCATCGCCCGTGCCCTCGCCAACGACCCACGCATCCTTCTCTGCGACGAACTGACCGCCAACTTGGACCTGAAGACAGGCCAGGAGATCATCAACCTCCTAGTTGAACTCAACAAGGAAAAGGGTGTAACCGTCGTCTGCTCCACACACGACTACCGCATGCTGGATAAATCCGACCGCATCTTCTGGATACGCGACGGCCGTATTGAGAAGATATGGAACCGCCAGGACGTGCAGATCAATCTGGGCAAGATCGGAGGCTACGACGAGGGATGAGGGTAGCCGGAGCCATGCTGAGGCGTGCGGGAAGCAGGTGCTTGTCGCGGGCCGCTGGCGCTGCCCTCGCCAGCGCCCTGGTACTGGCCTCCGTGGCGATGGGGGGAACTGCCGGCGGCGGCCTCGACGCCACGCGCTTCCAGGCCCATTGTCAAGTCCTGACCGCCATGCCTCACCGCCTGGCAGGCACACCAGAAGGCGGGCAGGCCGCCACCTACATTGAGTCACAGTTGCGCGCGCTTCCCGGACAGTTCTTTGAGCAGCGCTTCTCCTTTCCCCAGCAGATCATTGAGACCTGCGAGTTGCGTCTCCTGCCCGATGGCCCGGCCATCTCTCTCTTTCCCCTCCACGCCAACGGTCTGCAGCCGAGCGTCACGCCGCGGGCCGGCCTCACCGGCCAACTCTTGTATGTCGGCAGGGGCACAGAGAATGACCTGACCGGCAAGGAGATCAAGGACAACATCATCCTCGCAGACGTTTACTCGGACGCGGATGTAGTCAACACCGTTTTCCGCCTGGGTGCCCGGGCCATCGTGTTTGTTGAAGGTGGTGACGAGAAACTTCAGGAAACCGGCGCGATGCGCACCCGCATCAGCATCGACCTGCCGCGCTTCTACGTCACCCGCGCAGCAGCCGAGCGTGGTGGTCTACTGGCGGCAATGCAACCGGGAGCCAGGATGCAGGCAACGCTCATCTCCCAGGTGCGCTGGCAGAAGCGCACCGGCCGCAATCTCTTCCTCTGGATTCCCGGCCAGAATCCCGTCTTCAAGGGGGACAATCCGGAATATATCATCCTCTCCGCCTACTATGACACCGGCGGGATAGTGCCGCACCTGTCGCCGGGCGCGGAGGCGGCAGCCAACTGTGCCGCACTTCTGGAGATTGCCCGGCAACTGGCCCACAATCCGCCGCGTCGCTCGGTGCTCATCGCCTTTTTTGATAATCACGCCAATTTCCTGGAGGGCGGTCGCCACTTCTACGCTGCCCTCCGCCGCAGCCTGCCCAAGGGCATAGAGGACCCCCTTCCTGTGCGCCGCGAATATGTGGCCCAGGAGCGCAAGTTTCTGGAAGCCATGTTGCGCTTCCTCGCCGAACCCGACCTCTTCGCCGCGGAAAACCGCATCAAGGTCTTCCTCAAGGAGGTGGAACAGCGGCTCAGGCCGGTGGCAAAAAAATATCAACCCTACGAGCGTCAGTTACAGCACTGGGACCGGGCAATCGCGGAAAACGCACGGGAGCGCCAGCGCCTGGATAAGGCTGCCAGCGACTTGGAGGCGCTGCGAAAGGAAAAAACAAGACTGGAGGAGCAGCAGGCGAAGGCAGTCGCCGACTTGCCGGCCGAACGGCGGGAGCCAAAATACCTGGAAGCAGAGCAGGAGCGGTTGGAGCAGGCCATCCGCGCCGCAGAGAAAGAAATCGCGCGCCAAAGCGCTGAAGTGGATGCCGATGCTGTCAAGGCCCAAAAAGCGAAACTGCAGGCTGAGCGCGACAGGATCGCTAAGACTCTGGCGCTGATGCGAGACCTGGCGCGGATCACCAACGCCATCCGAACAAAGGAAAAGGATATTGAGCGACTTCAGAGGGAGGGCAGGACACGCGAGACCCTGGCCGAAGAGGCCAAGCGACTCCAGCGCGAGCGCGAGGCGGTTCTTCAGGCCTCTGCAGCCTTACGCACAAAGAAGGAGCAACTGGAGGCCGAACTCGCTCGCTGGAGTCTGGTCAAGGACAGTATCAACGACGGCCTCCTGATGCTCGCCGAAGAGGCCAAATATCAGTATGAGGATTATCAGGCGCAACTAACGCAAGTCCGTCTGCAGATCATCCGCCGGCAGAAGGCCGAGAAGGATACGGCCGTGCTTGAACAGGCGAAGGTGCATCTGGAGAACGAATGGCGCCTGTGGCAGCGAGTGCGGGAGGCGCTCCGCGACCGGCGCGCGCCAGTGCCGGAGGCGCAGGCCTACTTCCAGCGGGCGATCAGCAATCTGGCTACACGCCTGAAGAATCGCCAGGCGGAACTTGACGAGATTGAGCAGCAACTTGACGATGCCGATCGGCTTACAGCACCTCTGCGGGAAGCGACCGCCACCTTCCATATCTCGCTGCGCTTCAGTGCGGGAAGCGACCATTGGCTATTCATTCCCCACGGCACGCTGCATCGGCGGCTGTACGCCACGCTGCTAGACAAGGTGGGCGGCAAGGGCGGAGAGGCGGCGCGCGGCTTTGTTTGGGAATCGCGCAAGACGTGGGAATCTGAGGCCAGCACCCTGAGCGCTACCGCCTACAGCCCGCGGCAGACAATTGAGGAAGCGGAACTTGCCAACGTTTTTGACATCCCCGCAATCACGCTCATCACCGAGCAGGACCGCGAGCCGGTATGGGAGCGGCCCTATTCGCTGGCGGACCTGGAGCGGGTGCGCCAGCAGGCAACGCACTTCCTAGACCTCCTTCAGCCGCTGGTGACGGCGGACTGGGCCTCGGTGGCCAACCGCATGCTCCTGCACACCAAGCCATACATTGAAGACTATCTGTGGCGCAAGGATGCAAACAAAGCTGAAGGCCACCAGGTGCGCAGTTTCGCCTATGGTGCCACCACCGCGTACCGCGCCGAGGTAAACGTGCCAGTGCACATCTGGTGCCAGCGCAACGAAGCGAAGTATCCGGACCGGTACGTACTCACCGACTCCAACGGCTGCTTCCCGCTCCTCACGGTGTTCAAGACGGACTGGGCAATGGTGCACGCGGAGGCAGCCCGCTTTGATGAGGACGGGCGTATCAATGCGCTGAGCATCTGCGTCCCTGGTGGTGGACGCGGATCGGTTACGGTGGGCTGGGACAAGGCCGGCTACTACGGCCATCGGGCATTCGCTGGGCATTATGCGCTGGTGGCGATGTTTTCAGGCGCGACCGGGAAGATCATCGGCACCAACCTGCCTTTCGCCGACCGTTTTCAGCCGGGGGCCTTCCGCATACTCAGTGGATTGTCTAACGCGCCCTATCGGCGTCTGCACTTCCGCTACGACGCTAGCGCTGGGCTCGGAGTGTACTGCGTTGAGCAGCCGATGGGCGTCAAGTTCATCTACAAGGACCCCCGGCGACAGGACGGAGTAGCGCTCTACATCCAGCCGACGGCAGAGAACCCGCGGGGCATTGGCTATGGGCCAGGGGTGTTGGGCTCCGACGAGCCGGGTGATTTCACCCTGGATATGCTGCGCACGCTGGCGCCGGACCTCTACGCGCTTAATGATCAGCGCCTAGAGGCCCTGCGCCAACGCAATATCATCCTCAACTTCTATGAGGATCTGCACCGCCAGGCTGCCAAAGAACTGGATCGCGCCCGCGACGCGGAGCAACGCCAGCACCATGCCGAGGCCGACGTCCGAGCCGCGGTCAGCGCCCTTTTCAGCGAGCGGGTTTACACCCCGGTCGTCTCCACAACTAACGACATGGTGGTCGCCGTCACCGTGCTCCTCATCCTGACCATTCCTTTTGCCTTCAGTCTGCAGAGTCTGATGCTGGCCACCTACAGCGTTTACCGGAAGATAGCTGGTTTCGTGTTCTTCTTCCTCCTGTCGTTCCTCGTGCTCTATTTCACCCATCCGGCGTTCTCGTTCGCCCCCACGCCCATCATCATCTTCCTGGCCTTCTTCATCATTGTCATGAGTTCGGTGGTCATCTGGATCATTGCCGACAAATTCCGCTATGAGGTGAAGAAGTTACAAGGGCTGGCAGTGGCGGCGCACACCTTTGAACGCAGTTTCCTCAGCAACCTGGGGGCCGCAGTTTCCCTCGCCTTTTCCACGATGCGCCGTCGCCCGGTGCGCACTGGTCTGACTGTGATCACAGCGCTGCTTCTTACCTTCACGATTCTCTCGTTCGTTGCCTTCCAGACCGAACGTGGCATCAACCGCTTCTATCTGGGCACCCGCGAGGGAGACCAGGCCAGCCGCCTCCTGCTGCGGCGGAAAGTCTGGCGGAGCTTGGACTACACAGTCCTCAACCATCTGCGCGCGCTCCTCGCGCCTGGCGCGCAAGTACATGGTTGCTACTGGAAGGTGCGCGAACTGACTACCGAACTGAACCTTGAGCCGCTCTACATCCCCATCCGCCGCGTCGGCGGTGGGACGTCAGTGGCTGGCGGGATGATGAGTCTTGACCCGCTGGAAATTGAGCACGTGCGCGGCATTCGTGAGGCACTCCCCGGCCGCATCGAGGATTTCTGCGCAGGCAAGGGTGTCTATCTGGCTGAGAGCCTGGCGAGCGAACTCAAGGCGCAGCCTGGCGACCCGCTGCTCATTGAGGGTGAGCAATTGACCTTCCTCGGGGTCTTTGACTCGCGGCGCCTGCAGGAGATGCGACACATTGACGGCTCGCCGATGCTGCCGGTCAACTTCGCCATGACCCGGTTGGCCATTGGAGCGATGGGCACCTATCAGAGTAAGGGCAGTGCCGGTGGTGGTGCTGATGCCCTAGCGGAATTGGAGGCAGACCTCGCCCAACTGGAGGCCCAGGCGCTGGAGCCGATCAGCCCTGAGGCTCTGATTATTGTCCCCACGGCGCTAGCTGAGCGGATGAAGATGTCGCTGAAGGCCATTATTGTGCATCCGGGCGCCGACGAGGACTTGGACAAACTGGGCGCCCGCCTCGCTCTCTTTAACGATGACGGCGTTTTCCTGAACAAGGGCGGGGAGACAAGTTTCTATCTCTACGGGGAGAAACTGGGCATTGCCGGGGCGACGGACGTTCTAGTGCCGCTCATCCTCGGCGGCCTGATTGTGTTCTCAACGATGTTGGGTTCAGTGATTGACCGGGAGCGGGAAATTTACACCTTTAGCGCGCTTGGCCTGGCGCCGCGCAACATCGCCATGCTCTTCTTCGTAGAGGCTGGCATCTACGCCATCATCGGCGGCTTCGGCGGCTACCTGCTGAGCCAGGTAGTGACGCGTGTGCTGGAGTTGCTGGCTGCCTACGGCTTCAAGGCGCCGGAGATGAACTACTCCTCATCAACGGCCATCATCACGATACTTATCGTCATGGCCACGGTCATTGTCTCCACTATCTACCCGGCGCTGCAGGCAGCGCGCAAAGCCACCGCTGAGACTACCAAGCGCTGGCGGATCCCGCCACCACAAGGCGACCAGCTGAGTTTTAACTTCCCGTTCACCATCTCGCGTTACGACATCACTGGCATTATCTGCTTTATCCGCGAACATTTCGCCAATCACGCCGACCGCACGGTGGGCAAGTTCGCCGCCGACGATGTGGAGATTTTCCGCGAGCCGGTGCATGGCATGGCAGCGCTGCGTGCGACGATTTGGCTGCAGCCCTTTGACCAAGGCATCAGCCAGGGCTTCCAACTGTCAGCAGCGCCGAGCGACATTCCCGAGGTATGCGAGGTGCACATTAAGATTGAGCGCCGCAGCGGGCCACCGAGTGCGTGGAAACGTTCCAACACGATTTTCCTGGAGGACCTGCGGGCACAGTTCCTGCTCTGGCGCACGCTTGACGATGAGGTGCGCGACTACTACCTGGGCATCGCCGAATCGCTGGAGGCGACGCTGCTGGCAGAAACGCGCGCGTGAGGTCTTGCTCGTGCTGATGGTGTTCTTTGCGGCATTGACGACAGGGAGACGAGCCAGAAATGCCACTGTTCGGTCCCGATAAGGAACTGGACAACTATCGCAAGCTGATGGAGCCACCCGGCACGTTTGAGGAAGGCTTCTCTTGGTCGTCGCTGTTGGGGGCGATGTTCATCGGCTTCCTGATGGTGCCCGGCTCAATGTACATGCAGCTTTTGGCCGGGCAGGGGGTGGGGCCGGCCGCGCGCTGGGTGACGGTCATACTCTTCATAGAAATCGCCAAGCGCGCCCACAAGAGCATGCGGCGGGCACAGATCTTCGTCCTCTTCTACATGGCTGGCGCCGCGATGGCTGTGCCTTTTGAGGGTCTGTTGTGGAACCAGTTCTTCGTCCAGAGCCAGGCGGTGGCAGGGGCAGGGCTACGCGAGATGATCCCACGCTGGTATGCGCCCACGGACCAGCGGGTCCTTGACCGCTACAGTTTCTTCCAGGCAGCCTGGCTGCCAGCTATCGGCCTGGTTCTTTTCCGCACCATCGTCTCCCGCATTGACAACAATGTCCTCAGTTACGGGCTGTTCAAGTTGGCTTCCGACCGCGAGAAACTGCCCTTCCCCATGGCCCCCATCGGTGCTCAGGGCATGATGGCACTCGCCGAAGACCTGGAGGAGGCGTCTGGCAAGAAAACCACGTGGCGCTGGCGGGCCTTCGCCATCGGTGGCGCTATCGGTCTGGTTTTCGGCTTTCTCTACCTGGGCCTCCCCACGCTTTCCACCGCACTACTCGGCAAACGTTTGCAGATCTTCCCCATCCCCTTCGCCGACTGGACGGGACGCACGCAGGACATCCTGCCTGCGGTAGCTACCGGACTCTCCTTTGACCTTGGGGCCTTCGTTGTCGGAATGGTAATCCCCTTCTGGGGCGTGGTCGGTGCATTTCTCGGCGTCCTCTTCACCATGACCATCAACCCTATCCTCTACAAGCACAACATTCTCACCTCATGGCGGCCAGGCGACAGCACGGTGGAGACGCTCTTCAAGAACACCGTGGACTTCTACTTCAGTTTCGGCCTCGGTATCTCCCTGGCCATCGCTGTGATTGGCTTTCTCGCGGTTTTCAGTGGGCTGAAGAAGTTGCGCCAGCACAAGGCCGACAGCAGTGTGGTAGTGGTACCTAAGGGGCGTGGCGACATCCCGCTCCCGATAGTCGGCATCGTCTACCTGTGCACCACTTGCCTCTACATCATCGTCAGCGGCATCCTCATAAACTGGCACCGTGGGGTGATAACCGTCCTCATCATCTACGGCTTCCTTTACACGCCCATAATCAGCTATGTTACCGCCCGCCTGGAGGGCATGGTTGGTCAGGCGCTGAGCATCCCCTTCGTGCGCGAGGCGGGCATGATTCTCTCCGGCTACCGAGGCATCGCTTGTTGGTTCCTGCCCTTCCCGATCCACAACTACGGCGTCCACACCGTTTTCTATCGGGAAGCGGAGTTAACCGGCACCCGGTTCGTCTCCATCTGGAAAGCCGAGTTCTTCCTCGTGCCATTCATCATCCTCTGCTCCATCTTCTTCGCCCAGTTCATCTGGTCCATGGGCCCGATCCCATCGGCAAACTACCCCTATGCCGACATGCTGTGGGAACTGAATGCGCGTAACCAGGTTCTGTTGTACTCCTCCACGGCGGGGGGATATTCGCAGTTCCTTGAGGCTTTCAAGCCCCCGGTAATCGCCCTGGGCCTCGTGTCGGGCCTGGGGCTGTTCTTCATTCTCAGGGCCTTCGCCGCGCCCACCTTCCTGATGTATGGCGTTGTGCGCGGCCTCAACCAGACCACGCCACACACCATCACCCTTGAGTTCATCGGTGCCCTCCTCGCCCGCTTCTATATGGAGAAACGCATGGGCTTGAAGTGGCGCCAGTATGCACCAGTCGTCAGTGCCGGCTATTTCTGCGGCGCTGGTCTCGTCACTATGTTCTGTATCGGCATCATGTTTCTCTCTAAGGCCATCTTCAAACTGCCGTTCTAAGTAGGCGCGAGCCCGGAGGCAGTGCCCAACTGTCAAGCCTCGGACCGGCGCGGATTGAGGTGTGTGCCAGCAATGAGCCAGGAAGTCCTGATTCGCCTGCGGGGAGTCACCAAGGTCTACGGTGCGGGGGACAACAAGGTCTATGCCCTGCGCAATGTGAATCTTGATGTTTACCGCGGCGAGTATCTCTCGGTCATGGGGCCCTCCGGCTCAGGCAAGAGCACCCTCTTCAACATGATTGGCGGACTTGACCGCTGCACCGAAGGCACCGTGGAGATCGGCGACGTCAACCTCAGCGCTCTCAATGACGGCCAGTTAGCATACTTCCGTGGACGTCATATCGGCTACATCTTCCAGACCTACAACCTCATCTCTTCGCTCACCGCCCTCAAGAACGTAGCCCTGCCCGCGGTCCTCGCCGGTGTGCCTTCCAGCGAGGCTCTGCACCGTGCCGAGGAGGTCCTCACCAAAGTCGGCCTAGCTCATCGCCTGCATCACCGGCCCGATGAACTCTCCGGCGGCCAGCAGCAGCGCGTCGCTATCGCCCGTGCCCTTGTCAACACCCCAACCATCATCCTTGCCGACGAGCCGACCGGCAACCTTGACCTCAAGACTGGTGAAGAAATCATCGCCCTCCTAGCCCAATTCTGCAAGGAACTCGGCGTCACCGTGGTCACCGCCACCCACGACCACAAGATGCTCAAGACCTCCGACCGCATCGTCTGGATCAAGGACGGCCAGATAGATCGCATTGAGGCTGTCAAAGACCTGCACATTGAAGAGGGCAGCATCCAGGAGAGCCGCGCCTAGCGTCAACATCTGTCACCAGCCGCAGACCCGCTGCGCAAACAGGCAAAAACCAACGATTGCGCCGCGCAAACCACGAAATTGGGACATGAATACGGTCCGCCTTGCTTGGCACCATATTATCCTTCACATCCCTGAGACTTGGGAAGTTATCGGCTACAAGAAGGACCCGGCAGAAGGCCAACTTGTCCTCGCTGACCGCGCCGGCGAAGCACTTAACGTCCACTGGAAGCAGATGAAGTCAGCGCCGGTCATCCCGCGCCTTCTGACCGACCTGGTGCGCCTGGGACGGGAGCCAAAAACCAGCCAGGACGAAGACCGACTGGAGAAGAAAATACGTGACCGCATCCGCGAGGTGCACGGCTGGCAGGTCTACCTGCCGGATGTGGACAACGCACGGCCACTGCACCCACCGCATCGTGCCCGCGCGGCCTTCGCCGCGCGGTTCGAGAACACCACAGGCATCCTCATTCTGTTGGTCTTTCCTCCACATCCGGACACCGCCGCCCAGGAACACATTCTGGAGATCCTTGCCTCATTTGCACCCAACGACGGAGCCGAACGCACTTGGGCCGTGTTCGGCCTTGAATTCACCCTGCCTGCCACTATGGAACTGGATGAGGTCGTCGCATTGCCCGCCTGCCAGCGCCTTCTGTTTGAAAACCGCCGCGGCGAAACGGTGGCTATCCACCGCTACGGAATGCTGCCCGCCATCCTTGCCGGAGATGACCCGGCCACCTTCTATGCACGCGTCAAAGGTCGCCGTACCCTTCTCCGTCGCGCCGGCCAGTTCCGCAAGGATGGCCAGCACGAGGGTGTGGAACTGACGTATATCACGCGGGGCAAGGGCGGACTGGACTCTCTCCTCGCCGGCACCTGGCATGGACGTGTCTGGCTCTGGCGCTGCGACGAGGAGATGCGCCTGTATGCCATTGACCATCATGCCCCGGCCAAGCACCACATCTCCGATCTCCTCCAACGCGTCCACGCACCGCAGCCGCGGCTTGCACCCTGGCCGGAGCCCCCACAACGACACACATCCCGACGCGTTGCCCCTCACCACGCCCTCCCCTCCTGGAGTGAAGCTGTCCGCACCGGCGATGGTCTCCTGGAACTCCAGTTGCGCTCCATTCCTCTGCGTAATGAGGCAGGCCAAGTCAAGCCAACCACAGAGGGCAAAACCGAAATCATCGTTCCCCTGCGGCACCGCTGGTGGAGCCGCCTCCTGCAGCATGTCCTGCCGCTCTCCGACACCAAGCGGGTGGAACTGGATGAAATCGGCGCAGCTGTTTATGCGCTCTGCGACGGCGAGCACACTGTAGAGGAACTGATTGAATTGCACCGCGAGCGCTGGAAACTGTCATTCTTTGAGGCCCGCGCGATGATCTTTGCGTTCCTCCGCCAACTCATGTGCCGTAACCTCATCCTTTTGGCCACGCCGCGCGAACGCGAGTAATAGATTGCTCCCCCGCCAGCACATTCAGAAAATCCGCGTCCCATCAACACTTGACGCCGCTGGAGTTTGCGAGTATAGTCTGGGAAGCCCCGGTGGAACCCGGGGCGGGGTAAAGTTTGTGTCCGCCCCCTCGTGGGGAGATTTTACAGAAAGGGAGGCCGACATGGGCAAGAACATTGCCATCGTCGTCCTGGTGCTGCTCATCATCGTCGCCGTCGTCTGGGCCGTCAAGCGGACCGCCGTGCCGCCCAAGGGCAAGGCCTACTACGAGGCCTGGAACCGCCCCATGAAGGTAATGGACGTGGAGACCAAAGGTGAGGTAGAGGTCAAGACCGGCGAGTGGGAGCAGCAACTCAAAGTTGATAAGGCCACCGGCTACCGCATTGACCCGAAGACCGGCCACAAACTCGCCATCAGGATGCAGTGCTTCAGCTGCCACAAATGGATTCCCAGCCCACCCATCCCTGTGGACGCGACGCCGGAGCAGATAGAGAAAATCCATCGCGAATACAAGTGCCCGGAGTGCGGCAAGCCGGCCATGCCACCGATGGAAGGTGCGCCGCCCAAATAGCATCGCGGGCACGCTGGGATACGCGAAGCGCAGACGCGGCGGAGCCGTCTTGCGTGGCTCCGCCGCCTTTCTTTGCCCGCGCCCTGGTGCATTTGTCTTGCCGGAGAAAAAAACATGCTCTCAATAGACCACCCCATTAACGGCATGATATGTAACCGCCACGACGGTACGGTAACCCCCCAAGGTCTCCGCATCCGCGTCGTCGGTCGCGCGAGGGGACACGTGACCGTCAATGGCAACCCTGCCGACGTCCGGGGGAACGGCTTCTCCGCAGAAGTCACACTTAAGGGCGGCAAAAACACCATCCACGCCCAAGCCACGGACAGTAGCCGCACCGAAGAGGCGCACCTGACCGTCCTCTACGACCAGAACTCCTTCCCGCGCTGCCGCTTTTCGCTCGATGACAATATCTGGTGGCTGCGCGACCTCGCCCGCCGTGCTGACCACTACCGCTCTATCTTCGACAACCCCTTCCTTGCCTTCTGGCGGCGCATGCACGAGCGCTACGGCCTGCGCGCCCACTTCAACATCTACTACCAGGATGAAGCCGACTTCACCCTGGAACAGATGCCCGACAAGTTCCGCTCTGAATGGCGCGACAACGCTCACTGGCTCCGCCTCACCTTTCACGCCCTCGCAAATAACCCCGGCAATCCCTACGCCAACGCTGACTACGCCACAATGAAACGCGACTACGAAAAGGTTACCGCGCACATCGTCCGCTTCGCGGGCGAGGAACTCCTCAGCGACTTCACCACCATTCACTGGGGCATCGCGCCCCAAGAGGCCTGCCGTGCCCTGCGCGACTGCGGCATCCGCGGACTCGTCGGCTACTTCCTGGAACGCGACGGCAAGCCCTTCGTTGCCTATTACGTCACCAAGGCCCAGCAAGAGCACCTGTGCGCGCGTGATTACTGGCTAGACCCGGATATTGACATGATATTCGTCAAGCACGACTTGGTCGTCAACAACTGCCCCCTGCCCGAAATCACCCCGCGACTCGACGCCCTCTACGCCGACAAACACCAGAGCGAAGTCCTGGAACTCATGATTCACGAGCAGTACTTCTACCCGCACTTCGTCGCCTACCGCCCCGACGCCTGGGACCGCGTCGAGACCTGTGCCCGCTGGGTGGTGGAGCATGGCTACAAGTGGGTATTCTATGACGAGGGCTTCGTCGGAGCATAAACCCCACATCCCTGGAGAAACAAGGACATGCCCTCTCCTTTCTCATCTGCCCGATGGATATGGATTGATGAGGACCCGGACCAGCCCAATCGCTGGGCGTGGTTCCGGCGACGGTTCAGTGTGCCTGCGGGATGTACCCGCGCGCGCATTCACTGTTGTGCTGACCTGCGCTATCGTCTGTGGGTCAATGGCCATCTGGTCGGCTTCGGGCCGCCCAAATATCACCTGCCGCATCCGACGTACGACACCTACGAACTCGCCCCTTTCATCAGGCCCGGCGACAACGTGGTCTGCTTCCTCGTCCACTCTGTCGGCGCCAATCAGCGCTACGGCAGTTTCATGCCGCGGCGCGGGGCGCTCATCACAACCATTGAAGTGGACGACGAGTGCGTCGTCAGCGACGCGACCTGGCGCGCTGCACGCGAACGCGCCTACGCCGAGGAAACGCCGCGGCAGTCAAACCACCAGAGTTTCGTGGAATGCTTTGACGCACGCCACTCGCTGGGCGAACCATGGACAGCCGACTACGACGACCGTGCCTGGCCCCCCGCTCGCGAACTTTCGCCGGAAGATTTTCCACCCTGGGAGCGCCTGGAACCACGTGACTTTCCCCACCTGACCGCGGCGCCGATGTATCCGTTGCGCATCCGCGAGACCGGCAACGCCCTGGCGCCCGGCGACCTTGACCCGCTCGACATGAAGACACAGGCCGCGCTCATCTCCCGCGCCGCGCACCGGCCTGCTGATGAACGCACCGTTTCCATAGCACCCGGCCTGCCCGGCCACGGCCCCACCGTCTCGCTGCGCGCCTCGACCAACCTGCGCGAAGGCGCCTACGCCGTCTGGGACTTCGGCCAAGTGTTGAGCGGCTACGTCTTTCTAGAGGCCGAGGGCACACCTGGCACCATCCTCGAGGTCGGCTATGCCGAGCACCTGACCGATGGTCGCGTGGACGCCAACAAGCAGACCATCCGCTACGCCGACCGAGTCATCCTCGGTCACGGGCCGCTGCGCCACATGGTGATGATGCCCAAGACGCTGCGTTTTCTGCACCTCGAGGCCCGAGGCGGCCAGGCCTTGGTCCGAAAAGTCGGCCTCCTGATGAGCACCTTCCCGGTAGAGTGGCGCGGCAGTTTTCATTCCTCCGACCGTGTGTTGGACAATGCCTGGGAAATGGGCGCATACACGGTGCAACTGTGTATGGAGGACAGTTACCTGGACACCCCGTGGCGGGAGCGCTCGGCCTGGCTTGGCGACGCGGTCATCGAGGCACGCGCCAATTACTACACCTTCGGCGACACACGGCTGATTCGCCGCCTTCTTGATCTCATCATGCGCGGCCAGCAACCCGACGGCAGCATCAGCGGCAAATATCCTTCCAACGCCTGGAGCAACATCCCGACCTGGTATGCAACCTATAATTTCGCGCTCGCCGACTATCTGCTGTACACTGGCGACCTGGAGTTCGCGCGGCAGGTCTGGCCGGGAGTGGTCCGCCTGCGCCACTGGTTTGAGCAGCACATCGGCCCTTCCGGGCTCTTGGAGAACCTGCCACAAAAACCGTGGGGCAACTATGTCCTGGTGGACTGGGCGCCGATTGACCACCGCGGGGCGATTGCCGGCTTCAACGCACACTACATCCAGTTCCTGCGCGATGGGGCGTGGCTGGCTGGGCAAATCGGCGCGGCGGAGGCGGATTCCTGGCGAGCGCGCGCCGACGAACTTGCCACCACTTTCCGCCGGCAACTCTGGTCGCCAGAGCGTGGTCTTTTCGTCAACAACATCTGCGCGGGCCAGCGCTCACAACGCGCCGGACAACACGAAAACCTATTAGCCATACTCTACGGCATCGCCACCTCCGAACAGCAGGAGACAATCCTCCGCATCCTTCTGCGCGAGTGGCCCCTGCCCATCTACGACGAGCCTGCCAGCCATTTTGACCTGGTGAACAACGCAGTGGCCTGGGACAACGAGAAGGCTGTGCCAGCGGGCAGTCCGTATTTCTCCTATTACGTCCTGCGCGCGCTTTTCGACATCGGCCGCACCGACGACGCGCTCGCCTACCTGCGGGCGCACTGGGGCCGCATGGCGGCGCAGGGCGCCAACAGCACCTGGGAAAGTTGGAACATCCTGGTCGGTAGTTGCAGCCATGGCTGGTCAGCGGCACCGACGGCCCTTCTCGGAGAATATGTCCTCGGCGTCGTGCTGACGCAACCGGGGTTCCGGAGCGTGGACATCTTGCCAAGCGCAGGCGACCTGACACGCGCCGCCGGCCGGGTGCCAACACCGCTGGGCATTATTCAAATGGAGTGGCAGAGCACACCGCACTGGAAGATCACGGTGCAGGTGCCAGAGGGAATGACCGCGCGGGTCGGCGCGCCGGCAGCAAAGACGCGCGGCGTGCTCATCGTGAACGGACGCGCAGTTACCGCGCAAGAAGTCGTCCTCCGCCGTGGCCGATATCTGGCGACCACCCTCGGCCATGGCGAACACGAACTCGCGTTGCTTGCAGGTTAGTTGGGGGTGGGTCTTGAGTTCGGCGAGGGAACTGCGGCCAACGGACAACGACAGGAGGAATTCACCCGTGCTCTTGCATGCTTGCCCCTCGGCGATGTTGGCAGGGACAGAAGCAGCGACACGGCGCGTCTAGCTCGGCAGACCGAACCTCGAACCCCCAGCTGCCAACGTCTAGCCCCGTCTGTTCAAATCTCCCAAATCGTCGCCGCGATGTGTCGGACGCCGCCCTCGCACTGGATGGGGTCATCCCTGCGGTTGAAGTAATAGACCGTGATGAGCGAGCCATCTGGGCGGACGTGCATGCGTGGGTAGCCGAGGTCCCAACTGCCGCCGTCGTCGCGCAGGATGATTTCATCGCGGCGGTCGCCCCAAGTGAAGCCGCGGTCCCGGCTGACGCGTGCGCGGATGCCCCAGGGTTGCTGGCGGTACCCGTAGACGCACACCAGCCGACCATCGGGCAACTGCGCCAGCGCCGCCGGCGCGCCCCAATCATTCACGCGTGAGCGCAGCGACCAGGTGTGCCCACCATCGCTAGAGGCGTAGACCTGCGTGTAGGCGTTGTAGCCGTCGTACTGCCGCCGCACGGCCACCAATATGGTGCCGTCGTCCAGGATAATCGGGTTCGGCATGATGGCCATCGGGTGGCGCGGCACCGGCTCAATCTCCGCCAGCAGCCCCCAACTGGCACCGCCATCCCAACTGGCGTAAATAAGCGGCACCGCCAGACGCTCACCCTCGTCACGACTACCGTGGACGCACAGAAGTAACAGGCCATCTGGCCGCACTACATAACTCGGTCGTCCACCGAGGAAGGCAAAGCGGCAGGCGGGCAGGCGTACCGGCTCTTTCCACGTGCGCCCGCGGTCGGTGGAAACGATGACGAACATCGTGTTCGGCGCGTCGGCGGGGGGGATGCCGTAGCCGCTGATGAGGCAGAAGCCATCCGCGCGCGGATCGCAGCCGCGGCCTGCTGCGGCCACGCTTGGCGACATTATCTTCAACTTCTGGTCGAGCGCCGGGCGGGTATAGACCGTCACCATCTCGTCGCGCGGCCAGGTGCGCCCGCCATCGCGCGAGCGCAGGAGGACGTGCTCGCCGTGGCCGGCGTCCACCGTGCCATGCCCCACGGTCAACGCCCAGCGATAGTCGCAGCGCCCGCGCACGAATCCTACCAGCAACTCGCCATCGCTGAACTGCCAGAACCCCCCGTTGAACGGCCAGGCCGCGAAGTAATTTTCGTCGCGGTACACCACCATGTGCTCCATTCGCTTCGGCTTCATCGTGCACCTCCTGGCACCAGGTACCTCCACGCCGTCGGGACCGGACCGATAGTTTACAATCCCGGCGGCATGGTGGGAAGTACACACCGCGCCTGGACCACCGGTGGCAAGCAAAAAAGAATAAAGGCCCGGCCCCCCAGGAGTTCAGCGGATAGGGAGGGCGAGCCTCGCGGCAACGGCGCGGATGTGGGCAACGGCCAGCGCATACTCCTCCGGCCCGTGCAGGTGCTCAATCATCAGTGGTGTCTCCGGGTCGAGCCGGCCGAGTTCGCTGAGGTAGGTGTCGTAATCAAGTCCACCGAGGTCGGGCCGGGTTTCGTCGAGGTGGGTGGTCAGTTTGCCGGAGAGAATGACGTCCTTCGCGTGACAACTCCTTATCCAGGGACCGAGTTTGGCGAAACACTCGCGGAGGAGGGCACCATTGGCGAAGTAGCGCTGCGGGCTGCAGACGAGGTTGACCGGGTCGAGGTGGACGGCGAAGCGGTCGCGGTCCACGGCCCTGATGAGGCGCAAGTAACTATCAGGTGAGTCGGGGTACATCCAGGGCATGGTTTCAAGAGTGTAGAAGGTGCGCGCGGGCCTGACCGCGTCAATAATCTTGCGCACCGTCTCGACAATGAGATCGAAGGTGTCGTCGGTAAGGTTGGCCGGATGGGGACCATCCCACTGTGTGCCGCGCGAGCCGGAGATGTTGACGCAGCAGCGAGCACCGATGCGGTCGGCCAGGGCCAGGTGCTCTTGCGATTTCTGGAGGGCGGCACGAGCAGTCTCGGCGTCGGGGCTGAGCGGATTGCTCCACGCGCCGACTTCGGCGATGACGATATCGGCGTCGGCTGCGGCGCGAGCGTAGGCACGGATGGTCGCCTCGTCGGCGGCAGCAGTGACGGGGCAGTAGGCGGCGCTGTAGCCCGCGCGCCGCAGCGCGCCGACCCACTCCTCGGGGTTGGCGCAGGAATCATAGATTCGCCCGCCCAGGCGCACGGTCCGACCTCCTCTCACACCGATTCACAATCTGCAAGGGCCCCGGCCAGCGGTCCCGGCGACAGCGAAAGAAACGCCGGGGCACCCCGCTCTTGCGCGGGATGCCCCGGATGCGCTTGGCCCGACGGCTTCACAGTTCGAAATTGAGGCTCCAGCGCAGATAAAGGGCGTCATCGGCACCTGGATAGAAACTACCGGGATGGAAGTACTCCGCCCACAGTCCGCCGGAGACTCGCTTGCTGAACTGATAGGCGAGTTTAGCGACGGTAAGTTCACCGCGCGTCCGGCCCGCCCCCTGCCGCTCTTGGGTGAGAACTACGCTGAAATCAAGGCCGGCGCTCATTTTCTCCGTCGGTTTGACCCCGACGCCAACACCCAGCCGCTGGAGGTTGGTCCACTGGGCAAGCCTTCCCTCATCCACCGCCCAGCGGTAGGCATACAGTTCGCTCCAGCGCGCCCAGCGGCTCATCACCGGGTCCCAACCTTCGTACTTGCTGGTGTCCGGGTCGTCGCCGGAGAGATACTCATAGGCGGCGTAGAGGCGCGGGACCCAGGTGGCGTCCTTCATCGTGTAGCCCACCTCGCTAGAGAAGCCAAAGCCCTGGCGATCCTCGCTGCCCTCCTTGCCCCACTGGTAGGCGGCCTCGCCATAGTAATCTAGGCCGCTCTCTATCTTGCCCTGGGCGAGAAGGCCAGCGGTGTGAACGATGCGGCCGGGCAGCGTCGTATCAGCGATCGCGTCCTCGTCCTTGTAAACGTAATACGCATGAACCTCCTGGTCCTTGGCGCTGCGGTTTATGAAGTAGGCACCGAACAGAGTGCTATCAAACTCGCTGACCAGGCGACCGTCGTCGCTGATAGGCCGGAAGCGCGACTGGCGGCCCTTGTTGTTGGCAAAGAAGAGATCAAGGGTGCTCTGCCAAGAGTCAAGGTGGATGCGCATGCGGACCGCGTCGCTGTAAACGGTGCGGGAGGCGTCAAGCGGTGTGCCTTCGCCGATGATGAAGGCACGGCCATATTCGGGGCCTTTGCCGTCGTCGCGCCAGCCGAGGTCAAAGCGCCCGACCCGCAGCGACACTGGAGTGCCGAGGATGCGCGTCCAGTCAACGTAGAGGCTATCCCACACGGCCTCATCAAAAGCCGGCACGCGCGGCGGCTCGGCGAACAAATCCGTGGCAATGCCCTGGATGAGGTAACGCGGCTCGTACGTGAGACGGGCGTAGAAACTCAGCCCGTTCGGAGAGGGCACGTCACGCAATGACATGAACGGCCCCAACTGAGTCCAGAGACGAATGCGCGCACGCAGCATGTTGAGAGTGTCATTGTCGCTGCTTTCCAGGTCCACAGCGTTGTAGATGTACTCCTGCTGGATGCGCAGGTCAGCTCCCCACGTCCACCAAGTCAGCGGGTTCTTGAGGTCATGGAGGAACTGTTCCGTCGTGTCCCTCTCAACTGCTGGCGGTGCAGTTCCCGCTGCGCCAACCGCCGGCCCGCCCAGCAGCGCCACCACAAAACATCCAACCAACAGCCATCGCCAGTTCACCGTCGTTCCCTCCTTTTGACGGAGTCGGCTACCACTACGACTGGGCCCGAGCACCTTCCCCCAGCGGTTGGAGCCACAGCATGCCAGCGCACCCCAACGGCATCACCGCCCTGGCTCAACCTCGGGGCTGCCTGCCCCAGCCCTATGCCGCACGGCCCGGCAGCCATGGCACCGGCGGCAAGCCAACACCCAAACTCACACGGCCCTAATTGTAACCATATCGTCCCTGATTTTGCAACAGTTTTCTTTGCGCAGTCCATCATCTGCACACCTGTCGTCAAGATATTATCCGCGCCGCCCCCGTACAGCGGCGAGCCGACGCCGTCCGAGGTCGCCGCTATATCCAAGAACAGTCAGAAATTGTTTGCAAGACACCGACCACCAGCAATCGGCTCGCAAGCACGTATTGAAGGAAAAGAACTTTTCGCTCACTCACGGTCTGTGCGGGCGTCATGCACCGCTCTGATTTCACTTCTTGTTCCTGGCTAGCAGAGTACACGGCAAAAGGAGCACACAACAGAAGACACCTACTCACGGCCTTCTCAACCCCGTCACGCCAGCGGGAGATTGTCCGGATATAGTACCTTTGCACGACCCATTGTGTCAAAAAACAGAGACAAAAAATCGCCTCAGCAACGATACATTTCGCCTCTTTTACTCCCCCAGTCGTGATTCATGTACAGTACGCCGTACATTTTCGTAATCAAAATGAGGTGCAATTATTCGCACAAACATAGTGACGCCAAGAACGCTATTGACGTAACATTCTTTACAACAGCATCTTCAGACAAATCTTATTCACTCGTCACCACCAAATGGCATGGCTTTTGCTCATCTGCTTACATGTCCACTTGACGAGATCGCCAACACTAATCTGCATCGGAATGTTGACTTGAATAGCAAAGGAGATCTGGGGTATGCAAAAGAAGTACATTCTCAGCGCGTTCACGATCATTGAACTGTTGGTCGTCGTCACTATCGTCGCTGGCCTCGCTGGTCTGCTCCTGCCCGCCCTCGTGGCGGCGAGGGAAACCGCACGTCGCAACGTCTGCGTCAACAATCTCAATCAAATCGGTAAGGGCATTGAACTCTACCTCGGCCAGTTCGGGGATTACTACCCCAGTTCGCTCAGTTGGAAGGGCAAAGAGAGCGAATCAGCAGGCGATAACGGTTACGAGCAGTACATGGTTGACAGCAGTCGCGCCGAACAATGCTACGTCGTCCGTCAAGATTGGATCGGCAACGGCACATCGGCATGGCAACGGGGCGACAGTTACTATTTTGATTTCCGTTGCATTGGACAGGGACAAGCACCACCAAGTGCACCCCAGCCAAGTGGTGATGTGCTCAAGATATGTCCGCTCGGGCTGGGATTGCTGATGTATACCGGCGGTGTATCAGAGGCTAAGGTCTTCTACTGTCCCTCAGCCGGTGGGGTTACGGGAAAGTGGAGCCGCGCCAATAACGGCAATCCGCACGACACACTGCGCGATTGGCTAGAGGCGGGCGGTACAAGACCACGCACGTTGACCCATGGCAATTGGCGAAAATGGTATCGGCCCTGGAACAACGATGCCTCAACGGGCTGGACGGCCTCCGTGTTGAGCCACTATGCTTACCGCAACCAGGCACTGGTCGCTCCGGAATGGACGGGCCGCGAGCCGTGCAGCATTGCCTACACTACTCCCCGCGTCTACAGCGAATATAACTGTCCGCCGTTCAAGACACAACGCCGGCTTGGTGGGCGCGCACTCGTCGCTGATTCATTCGCCAAGGGTTTTGGCCATTGCCCAGGCGGAGGTACGTTTCAAAACGTGACAAGTTCGCCTGGCTTTGGCATTTATGCGCACAAGGACGGCTACAACGTCCTCTACGGCGATTACAGCGTGCGCTGGTTTGGCGACGGAGAACAACGTTTCATCTACTGGGCCTTGGATTTTCAGGTGTATCACGCAAATGGACTATGGACCACCGCCCACTACAGTAACAACCGCGGCACATACTTCACCGGGGACGATGGCACGGCGGCACGCACCTACGGCCTGCCGCTGGCATGGCATCACCTTGACCTGCTGGCCAATCTGGATGAGGTAGCGATGGTAAACGAGGGCAGCGTGGACGGCAGCACGGTACCCACCGACCCCACGCCCCCTCCGCCACCCCCGCCACCCCCTCCGCCTCCCTCCCCTATCCTTGAAAATATAACCATCGCCGGCCCTACGGAGGTTTACGAAAACAGTTCCGCGAGTTACACATGCACGGCACACTACAGTGACGGCAGCAGCCAAGGCGTCACGTCTAGCGTTTACTGGTCAGAGAACTCACCCTATGCCTCTATCACCACGGGGGGAGTGCTTAACACCTCATCGGTAAGCGGCGATGAAAACTGCACCATCACCGCAACCTACGGGGGTAAATCCGCTACCCGCAGCGTAACTATCAAGAAACTCGCATTCCTGACCCACATCACCATCTCCGGCCCCGCGAGCGTAGACGAGGGCGCTTCGGCAACCTACACCTGCACCGCCTATTACAATGACGGCTCCTCAAGGGACGTCACCAATTCCACCAGTTGGTCTGTAGACAAGCACGCAACGATTGACGCCACCGGCCTTCTGACCGCGGGCACGGTGAAGAAGGACGAACAAGCCCGTGTGGAGGCCGAGTATCAGGGCAAGAAGGACAAATACAACATCAAGATTCGCAATGTGAAGTAGCTTGACACTTCGACGGGTGCTGCAGGCCGCCTGCACCAAGCGGGCGGCCTGGCTTTTTGGGGTGTGCCCTGGGAAAATAAGGCCCTTACACGGCACACCGTAAACACTCGTCGGCACAGGGAAGACATGCGGGCACGACAGAAAAGGCTGCCTCGTGAATGCCCCTACGTGGGCAAGGGGGGGCTGAAACTGGAATTCGCCCTGCGTGAGTTCCGCATAAAAGTCAATGGGCTCGTGACCGCAGACCTCGGGTGCCACGTCGGGGGATTCACTGATTGTCTTCTGCAACACGGCGCCGCACGGGTCTACGCCGTGGATACCGCCTACGGTGTCCTGGCCTGGAAACTACGCCGCGACCCACGGGTGGTGGTATTGGAACGGACAAATGCCCTTTACTGGCACCCCCCCGAACCGGTGAACCTGGTGGTGGCTGACCTCGGCTGGACCAAGCAGGAAAAATCGTTGCCCGCTGCAGCGTCGATGGTACGTCCGGGAGGCGTCGTCCTTTCGCTCCTCAAGCCGCAATACGAATGCCCGCGCGCCTGGCTTCGCCGCGGCGTTCTTGACCCGGCACGTTTGCCCGAAGTCATGCAGATGGTTCGCACGGTCATTCCCGCGACTTTGTGTCTGGAGGCCGAGGCGCCATCTCCCCTGCGCGGTAGTGGCGGCAATGTCGAGGTTTGGCTGATGCTGCGCCACAGGAACGTATGACCGAAACCGAGCCACCAGGTTGAAAATACTAAGGGTGGAGAGACTACCTTCTGCTCAGTGCGGCTGCATTTCGCCGCGGTTTTCCCAACCTCCGGTGGGGGGGCATAGCAGTCACTTGGCCGAGATTTCCACCACCTTATAGATGCGCACAGTTGGCAGCGTGAAGGTCAGTTTGCCGGCCTTGAACTGGATGGACAGCGGGGCCGCGTCCTCGCAATCCGGGTCGTAGATGGTGGCTCTAGCAGGCTTCCAGCGCTCCGGCAGCGGCAGCGTTACCGTCGCACCCTCCACCGGCGTTGCTTTGGGCGGTGTCTCGCGGCAGGCGACGTTGAAATTGACCGCATGGAGGACAAGACGTCGTTCGCCTCCGGCGACAAAAGCAGAAAAACGCAGGCCACGCGCCGGCCCTACAGCCGAGACCAAGAGCGGGGCCATGCCTGGAACGCGAAGCCCCGGTTGCCAGAGATTCACCTTGCCGAGAACCTCCCGCACCGGTTTGCCATTGATGGTGGTGTCGGGGCGATAGAGATAAAGCCGTCCAGCCTCTTCCACAAACTTGCGGATGATGCCGACCTGGGCTTCACCCATCTCCAAACGTTGACCGCAGAGAATCAGCGTCCGCAGCAGGTTGAGGTCGGCCTGATTGAAGGTCTTATCCATAAGAACTAGGAAGAGACGGTGGCGGGCCGCAAGGTCAACCGAGGGAGTAATCTCCTGTTGCGCGTGACCGTAGGCAAGTGTCTCCGGATTGTAGCCCCAGTAGCCGTAAAGGAGGGCAATATCAGCGTATGGCAGCATCCCCTCGTACAGGTGACGTGTACGACGGAAGAAACGCACATACTTGCGCAGCGGTTCGCCAGACACAGCGGTGGCACTTCCGCTGCTGAAAGCTGCGTTTTCCGCCAAGCAGAGTTCCTGAACCGCCTCCTTGCCCGAGCTACGGCTCTCGTAGTCAAGCGACACAGTCTGGGCACCAGCATGCATGGTGAACAAGAGTTGCCCGATATGAGTCTGGTAAAGTGTTTGCCAACACATTTCGCTGCGGATCTGCTTGCGGGTAGCGCTCTCCGGATGATTCTCGTTAGTATGGCGGTGGGCAAAACTCAGACGGTATACGCCGGGGCGTGCCGGCATCCACTGCGCCTGCAACTCTACTGGTGTCCGTCGGATGTCGGAGCGCGAGGAGTGGCTGCTTACCGCACCGTGGGGCTGGAGTGCAATGCGCTCCTCGCGGCCGGCGGCATCGGTGAGGATGAATTCAAAATCCTCGGCAATTTCCACCGGTCCATACTGGAGGCCAACCTTTTCAATACGTGCCGCAAGTTCAACGCGATTTCCCGGCCGCACCGCCCGGGGGAAGCGAACCAGCGCGGCCAGCCGCGCTGGCGTCTCCCTGTCAAGGACGCTGAGGTAAAACTCACCCATCTCCCCTGCAGAGACATCCGGCACCACTTGAATGGTGACGTAACCTTCGCCCTCGGGCACTTGCGCAATGGTGCAACCCGGCATGTAGGTGCTTTCAAACATGAGGAAGTCGCAATGTTCGGAAATGGGCATGAAAACTTCAAAAGAATTGACGTTGGGAAAGACACGAAAATCGGGATTGACGCGCCGTCCCGCCGCGCGCACCCAACTCTGATATTCCGCCACCGTTGTAATGCGGAAGCGGCGGAGTATCTCTCTCGGCAGATCGGGATCAAGCAGGTCCAAAGTGGCAGCCCCGTCGGGCGCGCCGAGCATCTCCAGTTGCGCAAGCGTCATCCGCCGCACAAACTGGCGAAAGGCTGCCTGACAATGCCGGCAGTAGCACGAGTCAATATCATGTACGCTACTGTTGTCTGGGAAAACGCCATCGTAACCGACCTCGGCAATGAGTTCCGTCAGGCGCGCCTGGAAGGCCCGCCAGTCAGGGTGGCGCGAGCAACACTGATAACGGTGCAGGGGCGCATAATACTTTGGTGAGAAACCACCGCAGACGCCAGGCAGGATTTTGCCCTCGCGGTCAACTCCCAGCCACTCGGTGGGGTCGCTCTTGGGCTTAGGGCCGAGCCACCGCGCGTAATCATCCCAGTGGTCGTAGAATTTCCAGAAGCCCTCGCGCTTCTCGTGGTCGCCGGCGATGGTGTGAATGGCGCTGTACGGTATGAGGAAGCGCACCCCGATGCTGTGCCACTTTGCGGTGTAGGCCTTCAGGAGAGCGATGCGCTCTTCCAGTTCCTGAGGGGTGAGGAGGCGGATAGCATTAATGTCAAGTGTGTGGCCCGGCCCACCGGTATACTGGTTCTCACCGTGAATGAGCGGCACCGGTCCCCAGTTGTGGAGGATGGGCACCGACTTGCCGACATGCATGAGGTCAGGTGGCGCGTCGGCAAAGGCAAGAATATTCTTTTCGTCGTCTAGGAAGCGCCGCGAGTAGTCAATGACATAGGTCAGGGGCATACGCATCGGCGGCAGCGAGCCACGTCGGGATACGGCCATGAACACAAGCCTCCTTTCTGCAGGTTTGGCCGCTGTCCAAGCGGCAGCAACTATTTGGAGCGCATTTTGCCGGCCTTGGGCGGTTTGACCTCTGTTTTGGCGCGAAGAAGCGCATCCAGTTCACGCCGAAGGTCAGCCTTGAGCAGGTCGGTGTCCACGGGCAGCCCATGATGTACTAGACGCACGATGCCACTTGCATCCAGCAGATAGGTGGTGGGGAAGCCCACGACGCCGTATTTCTCCGCCGCCTGTCCCTGGGGGTCGCGCGCCAGCGTCAGGCGGTAGCCGTGCGACCGCAGCGCAACAGTAGCCGTTTCCGCGTCCTCACGGACATTGACCGCCAGAAAGACCACATCCTTGCCGGCGTATTCGGCGCACAGTTCGTCAAGGGTACTCATCTGCCGCCGCTGCGGACCTGACCACGTCGCCCAGAAGTGAAGTAGCACCACCTTGCCCCGGAAATCAGAAATCTTGACCTTCCTACCATCCGCCATTTCCAGTTCTACATCGGGCGCTTCGCGTCCCCGGAGTGAGGCCGTGCCGAAGGCCGCCACCTGCCTGGCGCCTTGCGGCGGCTCAAACTGAAATTTGGCGGGCTCCAGGTCCCGGTTGGTGCCGGTCACCTTGTGTTTTTCCTCAAGAAAAACGGTTTCTTCGCCGGCTGCACTACGAGTCACAGCACGCAGGCGACGGATGAGCAGGTCCTTGGCATCCACCCAGAGGTCCACGGTCGTCGGCCCCTGAAAAAGGCGCACGCGATGCAGGGCACGTCGGTCTTCCTGTTCCTGCCCAATGTACTGGGCACGGACAACGCCTTGCAAAAGCGCCTCATAGGGGTTGCGGCCGAACAGGCGCCACACGGTGCCCTGCAGCGGCCCGCCTTCCAGAAGGTTGTCAAACGTCGCAGGCGCTGCCCCGCGGACGTATTCCTTGTCCCTCTCAATATAGCGCCAAAGCGTCTGGCCATCGCACACAATTGCATAAGAAAGCCCCTTCGCCTTGAGGCGCAGCGCCAGACGATTGGGACGTTCCATGACACATGTTACTTCGGCGTTCATAATGATCCGGCTCTGGCCCTCTGTCAAGGACAGGCTGATCGCTGCCTCGCCTTCATATGACCGTAAACTGCCATAGGCTCTCGCACACTGCTGCAGGAGAGCACCAGCCATGGGGTCAAGGAATGGCAGTGGCCGCGCCGCCGGTTTAGATGCCGAAACAGTCGGGTCCCCCGAAGACGGTGAGGCGCTTGCGGTATTTTCCCCTGCGCCTGTGCGCCCCGACGCCGTCAGCAAGCCGGCGAGTACCCATACAGTCAGCACCCACCACCGCGAGAATACAACTACCAAGACCAACATCCCCTTCCTGCAGACCTCTATCCCGCATGACACAACGTGGAAAAGTCTAGCGCATCCCCGGAACCAAGTCAAACCTGTGACGGGGTCTCAGGCGGCCATTTCCGCCCCGGAGCTGGGACACATCTCTCTGAGGGGCAGAGTGCGATTGCCCCGCGTGCCGGGATTGTGTAGAATCTACCGCCGTGCAGTGCGCCAAAAGTGGGGGCTGCCTCGGCGACGCTGCAGGTACTGGTGAGAGCAGGCAGCGCGCAGGGCGCTGCGAGCCAGGTGCGTCTGCGCAAGGGAGAAAAAGACATGGCTTGGGACGGAAAAATTGACATCCTTGTCATCGGCGGCGGCATGATTTGTGAAGACGCGGTGTTGCCCACCATTTTTCAGGAGCGGCGGCGCGGCAACGTCGGCAGGGTGCAGGTGGTCTCACTCAATGCCGGCATTATCAAGCGCCTGCAGACGGTCTTCCCCGACGAGCCATTTGAGGGCATACCCGACCCGGCCAAGTACCCGCTGGATAAGAACATGCCTGACGAGTGGCGACGTCTTCTCGCTGACCTGCCACACCCGAGCCTGGTGTATGTGACGACGCCCGACCACATGCACACCGAAATGGTTCTGGAGGTAATCCGGAGCGGGCATGACGTGGTGTGCATGAAACCGCTGTGCCTGAAGGTTAGTGAGGGTTGGCAGATCGTCGAAGCCGCAGAAAAGCACGCCGCCTACGTCTACACGGAATACCACAAGCGGCGCGATCGTGCCATCCGTGCCCTGCGTTATCGCTACCGTAAAGGAGATCTCGGCGAGGTGCTCTACGGCCACGCCTGGATTGAGGAGCCGAAATATATGGCGCTGGACAAGTTCAAACTATGGGCTGAGAAGTCATCGCCCTTTGAGTACATCGGCACCCATTACGCTGACGCTTTTCATTACGTCACGGGCCTCATGCCCCGGCGTGTTGTTGCCTTCGGCCAGAAGAAGTTCCTGCCGACGCAGGGGAGCAAGGCCTATGACGCCATCCAGGCGGTCATTGAGTGGGAAAATGGTTCTGCCTTTTGGATCCAGACATCGTGGGTCTGCTCCAACAAGAACGCAATGATGACTCAGCAGGGCATGATGCTCCAGGGCACGCACGGCGAGTATAAGGCTGACCATGCTGACCGCAACCTGCATTTCGTCACCGATGAAAAAGGTTACGAGGTTTACAACCCGAACTTCATGAAACCCTATGACGACTGGAACGAAACAGGCAAGATAGACTGGACTGGCTACGGATACGAATCCAATGCACAGGGCATCTACGACGTGCAGTATATCTGGCGGGTGACACAGGGTTTGTCCCAGGCGGCGGCCCGTAAGCGGCGCGAGGAAATCCTACGCGCCTGGGCCGAGAATGGCTGCCGTGCCCTGCCTCGTCAGGCCATCGTTGGCGTCGCCATCAATGAGGCAGTGCGCATGAGCGTGGACAACGGCAGTCGGTTCGTCACTCTGGACGAAAAACTCTATCCGCACCTGGTGTAGCCGGACATATCTGTGGGCGAGTAGCCACTAGGTGAGAGGAGGAACGAGTGGAGATTGTGCCCTCACAACGCGTGCAATCCATCGGCGCGTATGCCTTTGCGGTGGTAGACGAGAAAGTTGAGGAACTGAAGGCAAAGGGAATTACGCCGATTGATTTCGGGGTCGGCGATCCGACGATTCCAACGCCGGCGTTTATCCGTCGCGCTATCAAGAAGGCGGTGGACACGCGCGCAGCCTCTGGCTATCCGAGTTATATCGGCGCACCGGAGTTCCGCCGGGCAGCGGCGGACTACATGAAACGCGCCTTCGGGGCTGACCTTGACCCCACGACAGAAATATGCTCCACCATCGGCTCTAAAGAGGCAGTCTTTCACTTCCCCTTGGGTTTCGTTAATCCTGGCGACTTGGTCATCGTGCCCTCGCCGGGTTACCCGCCCTACTCGCGAGGGACTCTTTTTGCTGGTGGCGAGCCATACTTCGTCCCCCTCACGGCGAAGAACCGTTTCTTGCCGGACCTTGACGCCATTCCCACGGATGTGCGCCGCCGCGCGAAAATCTTCTGGCTCTGCTACCCGAACAGCCCCAGTGGTGCACTCGCCCCGCTGGACTTCCTCAGGAAAGCCGTAGAGTTCGGTAGACGCCACAACATCATCATCGCGTCCGACGAGGCCTACATTGACCTCTACTACACCAGGGAGCCGGCACACAGCATCCTAGAAGTGACGAAGGAAGGCGTAGTCGCCTTTTTCAGCCTGTCCAAACGTAGCGCCATGACCGGCCACCGCGTTGGCTGGGTTGCCGGCGACGCGCGCATCATCAGTGTTGTCAAGAAGGTGAAGACCAACATTGATAGTGGCACACCGACCTACATCCAGGACGGTGCTATTGCCTCGCTTCAGGACGATGTGCATGTGGAGAAGATGCGGCGTCACTATCGCCGCAAACGTGATATTCTTGTGGCCGCACTGGTGCGCAGCGGCCTGCCCGACTGTACCCCTGACGGCACTATTTATCTATGGCAGCGCGTGCCGGCAGGCATGACCTCGGTGGAGTTTGCCACGCGGCTGCTTGACCCGCAGATCGCGATCGTGACCACGCCCGGCGCCTGGATAAGCGATGTCTGCGCCGATGGCAGCAATCCCGGCGAGGGCTATGTGCGCTTCGCGCTGGTGCCCAGCCTGGAGGCAACACAGGAGGCCGCTCGTCGCCTGAGGGCGTTGCGGTGGTAGAAATGGCCGCGCAGATGCCGACAAGCATCGACAGTTGCCATCCTGCGCCGTTCCCAGGCGTCTGCGTCTGAACCCCAGCGGAGACCGCCGTGAAGGTTTACAACACTCTGACGCGGCGTAAGGAGGACTTTCAGCCGCTGGAAGCCGGCAGGGTGCGGATGTACAACTGCGGGCCGACGGTCTACATGTACATCCACGTGGGGAATTTGCGCGCCTTCATCTTCGCCGACCTCCTCCGCCGCTACCTGGAATACAAGGGCTACGAAGTTACTCAGGTGATGAACATCACCGATGTCGGCCATCTCACTGAGGACGCCGAGACAGGCGAGGACAAACTGGAGAAAAGCGCTCGTGAGGAAAAGAAAGACCCCTGGCAAATCGCTGAGTTCTACACGCGTGCCTTCTTTGAAGACATTGACCGGGTGGGCATACGGCGCGCCACCTTCTATCCCAAAGCCACTGAGCACGTGCCGGAAATGATTGCCCTCATTGAAAAACTTATCGCCCGCGGGCACGCGTATGTCAGCAACCGCTGCGTGTATTACGACGTCACCAGTTTTCCGGAATATGGTCGCCTGAGTGGCAACCCGCTGGAATCGCTCCTGCCGGGTGCGCGTCTGGAGGTCAATCCTGACAAGCACGATCCGCGAGACTTCGCCCTCTGGATTACCGACCCGAAGCACATCATGCGCTGGGAAAGTCCCTGGGGCGTGGGCTATCCCTACTGGCACGTGGAGTGCTCGGCTATGGCGATGAAGTACCTCGGCGAGAGCATTGACATCCACACCGGCGGTGAGGATAACATCTTCCCGCATCACGAGTGCGAGCGTGCGCAGTCAGAAGGTGCTACAGGCAAGCCGTTCGTCAAGTACTGGATGCACACCCGCTTTCTCCTGGTGGACGGGCGGAAGATGTCCAAGTCGCTCGGTAACTTTTATACGCTGCGCGACCTTCTGGCACGCGGCTGTGATCCACGCGCCATCCGTTACCTGCTTCTTTCCACCCACTACCGCCAGCCGCTGAACTTCACGCTCGCCGGCGTGGAGGGCGCCCGCGAGGCACTACGGCGGCTCGAGGACTTCCGCCTTCGGATGCGCGAGGCGGCACGCGGCGACGCGACCGATTCGCCCGCGGTGGAAGCAGCCATCGCCCAGGGAATTGCACGGTTTGAAGCATCTATGGACGACGATCTCAACGTCTCCCCGGCGCTTGCGGCAGTCTTTGATACCATCGCCGAGATCAACCGCATGGCAGTTGGCCCCGGTGGCGCGGCGAAAGCCTTAGCATTCCTGGCGCGGCTGGACACTGTACTTAATGTCCTTCCGGCCGAGGAAGCCATGCCAGATGCCGAGGTTGAGCGCCTTATTGCCGAGCGCCAGGCAGCGCGCCAGGCCAGGAACTTCAAACGCGCCGACGAAATCCGCGCCCGCCTCCGGGAGATGGGCATCGCACTGGAGGACACCCCGCAGGGTGTGCGCTGGAAGCGGGCGTGAGGGCCTTGCAACTGATTCCGATAGCCTGCCGTAGCGGCCACGAAAGTGATGTGCTAGAGGCAGCACTGACGCTGTGCCCTGTAACGCGAGCGGCGAGGCAACGAAACAAAGGCTCGCTGCACTCTTTTTTGGCAGCGGCGAAGGAAGGACGGAGGTGGAGCACACCCACGGTGCAACACTCAGTCAGAAATTCATCGGGACTCCGCCTGCAGCAAGATTCGTGGCCCATGGCCCCTCCGGGGTGCTACTGCCATACATGTTGTGAGCCAACTCGCCTCTCACATGCCGCTCCGTGTCCACCTGCGCCAGTTCTCTTGGAGGTCGCGCAATGACATCACCCGTGAAAGTGAAGACGCTGTCCATCCAACCGCTGGGATTTGAGCCCGCCGTCACAGAGGCTGCACGCGTGTTGGAACGCTACCTCCCGCTCCTGGCGCCTGTGCACGTGCAGACGATGCCGGCGCGGCACGTCCCACCCAGAAAAGGTCGTGTCGATATCATTCTCGGCACAGCGAACCGACTTGACGGCGTGGGCCTGGGCCGTCTGCCCGACCTGCATCCGCTTGACGATGAATTGGCCATCATCCCCAAATCCGGCGTGCTATACCTCGCCGGCAGCAACCCGCGTAGCGTCCTCTTCGCCGCCTATCGCCTGCTTGAAGAACTCGGCTGTGTCTTTCTCCGACCCGGACCGGACGGGGAAATCCTGCCGCGCCGTGCACGTCTGGCGTTGCCCAAGCGCGCCATCCGCGAACGCGCCTCCCATCGTCACCGCGGCATCTGCATTGAGGGCTCACCGCGTCTTGAACACGTCCTCAACCTCCTTGACTGGATGGCCAAGAAAAAGATGAATACCTTCCAGTTGCAGTTCCGCCACAGCGGCGTTTTCTGGCGGCGTGGCTACCAGAGCGTTGAGATGGACGAGGCCACACGTTCAGCGCCGCTCACTGAAGCCGATTGCGAATCGCTGGATGAGCGCATTGTCGCCCGCGTCAAAGAACTGGGCATGATTCTGCATCGCGTCGGCCACGGCTGGACAGCTTTTGCCGTCGGCCTCCCAGGCAACAGTTGGGAGAAGACCACGGCCATGCCACCGGCGGCAAAGGCCAACTGGCTTGCGCAGGTGGGGGGCAAGCGAGGGGTCTGGAAGGAGGTGCCGGTAAACACTGAACTATGCTACTCTCGTCTTGAGGTCCGCCAGGCACTGATAGAAGAAGTTGTGGCTTACGCGCGGCGGCACCCGGAGGTTGACGTCCTGCACGTGTGGATGTCAGACGCCTATAACAATAAGTGCGAGTGCGAGGATTGTCGCACACAGACGCCGACCGATTGGTATGTGATGATTGTGGACGCTGTTGCCCGGCGACTGAAAGAGGAGTGCCTGGCAACGCGCGTGGTGTTCCTCGCCTACGTGGACCTCCTCTGGCCACCGACTGAGGCGCGCATCACGAGCGACAACGTCCTCTTCATGTTTGCGCCAATTACACGCTGCTACCGACACGCGCTCACCGCCCCTCAATGCGGCGCTGACTCCAGCGCGGCACGTCCTGCGCTCAACCGCTGTGTCCTGCCGCGCACGAATCGCTTTCATGCAGAGATCGCACGCATGTGGCTGCCACTTCGCCTGCCCGACAGTTTCCTCTTTGACTATCACCTCATGTGGGCGGTATGGCGCGACGGGCTCGGACAGGATATCGGAGCCACGATGGCCCAAGACGTCAAGAGCCTTGCCCAACTGGGCCTAAACGGCCTGGTGAGTTGCCAGGCAACTCGCGCTTTCTATCCGCTTCCCTACCTGCCCAACGCCATGGCCGACCTGCTTTGGAACAAGCGCCTGGAGCAATGTGCACACCGACGCAAGATCATGAAAGCGGCGTTCGGCAGGCACACGCTCGCGGCAGAATCCTACTTCCACCGGATGGTGCGCGCCTTCAGGGTCGGTGGAGACTACGACCACAAGACACTACTGGATGACGTAACGGGCAATCAGCGGCGGCTCCGCGACATCTTACGAATCGCGACAGACGCCTGGCAGGATTTCCTAGCCCGGGCCAAGAAGGAAAAGGAAGCGGTGGTGAGACTCAGTCTGCACCTCCTGGCTCTGCATGCCGAGCAGGTCTGCCGCATAGTTAGTGCTCGCCTTGCGGGCATTAGCGGCTCGGCACACGCTCTGAAAGAGTTGCGTGCCAGTTACGAAAGTCGGCTGCCCGAAATCCTGCGCGAGTTTGCGCCATGGGTGGACCCGCTGATCCGTGCGCCAGTGGCCCAGGCTCTCACTGAGGCCGAAAAGGAGATTACCGCGCGGGAAGGCAGCCGCACCTAGTGCGCCACTTGTTGTCTTGGGAGCAAGAAGGCCAAAAAAACACCAAAGATTGTCGGTCGCACACAATAATCGTCCGGCACGACTATCCTGGCAACTGGACGACTCCTCCGAAGGTCGCTGACGTCAATATGGCCTCCGCCACACGCATAGCCTCAATACCATCTGCGGCAGAAATGACGGGGACGCGGGTGCGCAGGGACTCCAGGAAGGCGCTGTGTTCCTCGCGGAACATGTTGTCGCGAAAGTAGGGAATCGCCCGCACCCGGACTCCCTCTTCGTTAGCCTTGTATTCCTCCAGGAGAGCAGTTTCAAAGTTCATAACCAGCGTCCCTTTATCCCCGTAGAGATCAAGTACATGCCGCTGCGGATGCTGAATGTAATCCAGGTGAAGCGTGGCAATGGCTCCTGAACGATAGCGCAAGAGGGCCGCGACGAGATTCGGGTCAGGCCTCATAGGCAGATCACCTGTCCGCGCCGCGCGCGCAGCAACTTCGGCAACACTCCCCAAAAACCAGCCCAGATAATCCACCAGGTGCGTGTAGTCAAGAACCAGAACACCTCTTTGCGTCAGCCGGAAAGGAGTCCGCGCACACATGAGCGTAAAATATGTTCCAATCATCGCACGTGCACCAACAAGTTGGCCGATGTGTCCTGCCTCCACCAGCCGCTTCATCTCCCGTAAACCGGGATGAAACCGCAGGACATAGCCGACCATGAGAAGGCGTCCGGTTTCCTGGGCGACGGCGGCCATGGCTTCCGCATTGGTGCAAGTATCGGCCATGGGTTTTTCAACAAGGACATCCAGTCCAGCACGCATGACGGCAACGGAAACCTCTGCGTGCGAGTCGTTCGGGGTACACACGATGGCCGCATTGAAGCCAGCCTTGAGCGCGTCGCTGAGGTTGCTGTATTTCTCGCCATGGCCGGCAGCATGTGCCGCTGCTTCGAGGTTTGCCGCAACAGGGTCACAAACACCTAGTTCCACATTACTCCGCTCGGCCAGAAGACGCGCATGGCGTTGTCCGATGGAACCACAACCAATGACTAGAATGCGCAAGGCATTTTCCTCCCTGTTCCGCACTTGGGACGACCATCAAGTATGCCTGCCATGGGTGAACGCAAGAGCAACTTGCTGTCACCATTACTGCCAGGCCGTGAACCCGCCATCCACCACAAGGTTGTGGCCGGTCACGTAGCCAGAGGCTTCGGATGCAAGATAGACCACGGCCCCCTTAAGATCCAGACCGTCACGCCCCATGCGGCCGAGCATAGTCTTGGCGGCGTAGCGTCTGATAAATTCAGGTGGCTGGCCACGCTCAAAGCCACCGGGTGAGATAGCGTTGACGCGGATGCCATATTTGCCCACCTGCGCAGCTAGGTCGCGGGTAAAGCCGATAACGCCAGCCTTGGCAGCACTGTAAGCGGAGTTGTTGGGCACCATGTCCGGTGAGCCTTCATAAACGCGCCGATCGCGGCCGACCATTCCGGAGACTGAGGCAATATTGATGATGCTGCCGCTCTGCTGCCGCATCATGAGCCGCACGGCCTGCTGACAACATAGAAATGTCGCCGTCATGTTCACTGCGAGGATGTGATCCCAGTCGGTCAGTGGTTGCTCTACAAATGGACAGTTACCGCGCGAGCCGCCGGCATTGTTGACCAATATGTCTAGTCGCCCAAAGGCTTCCTCCACCCGCGCGAACGCCGCCGCCACAGACACGGCACTCGTGGCCTCCAACTCTAGCGGCAGGACGCGCACGCCCAGCGTCCGGGAGAGTTCCTCCGCCTTGAGGCGCGCCTTGTCGGCCTTCCGCGAGGTAATCACCAGGTGCGCGCCAGCTTCCCCTAGCGCCGTTGCCATATCCAGGCCGAGATTCTGACAGCCGCCCGTCACCATGGCCACACGCCCGTCCAGACGAAAAAGTTGCATTACATTCGTGCCCATCGTGCCAGTCATCCTCACGCGTTGACAACAGGAAACGATGTTGCTAGTGTAATGCGAAGCCTCGCCGAAGGCAATCCGGCGCGTTTTCCGCTGGAGCGGTCACACGGGTGTTAGCGGCGGCAGTATCTTCCTGAAATCTGTCGGATAAGGGCATCCATGCCTAAGCTGCGACGTGCGGCGACCTGCCAAGAGGCTGTGCACAAGGGCTTGGGCTGGCTGCAGGCGCGCATGCAGCCGGACGGCGCCTTCGGCCAGGATGCGAGTGACCTGCAAAGTTGCCACAAAGTTCCCCTACTCCTCAATAGTACTGGCCACGTGGAAGAATGCCGCCGCTGTCTGGATTGGCTGGAAGAGCACTTGCGCCTGCCTGATGGTTCTTTCCGCGCACCTGGAGACGGGGCGCGTGTCAATTGCACCGCGTGGGTGGCCATGGGCGCGCAAGTCAGTGCCCGGTTTGATCTCTCTCTCCCCGCCATTCGTTTTCTGGCCGCGTCCCAGGGACGGCACACCGGTGGCGTCTATGAGCACGAAGGGCACAGGCGAACCGAGACTTATGACCTCCAGACGACAGCCGCCGCGGGGTTGGCATTTCTATTCTGTGGCGCTGTCGCAGAGGCACGGCTCGCAGGCCGCTGTCTCGGCCGCGCTCTAGCCTTGCAAAAGGATTGCAAGACGTTCTACATCCGCTTCAATGTCCGCGGCCAACCAGCCATTCCCTCAGGCAAGGTAACCCAGCCATACGCCGTGGCTATAGGGGAACCGGGGCAGTGGTATAGCGCACTCGGGATGCCGGCCGGTTTTCTCGTCACACTCTATCGGGCGACGGGGGAGGAAGACTTTCTGGACGCTGCCGAGGGCTATCTGGAAATTGCGCACAGTTGTGCGCCCACCGCCGGCGAGGAAGTCATGGCGGCACCTCTCGCCTGGGCAGCGGCTGCTTACTACCACGTAACCCGAAGCCGGCGCCATCTGGAACTTGCAGAGAAAATCGTCGGGTTCCTGCTTGATCACCAACGCGAGGATGGCTCATGGCTGCCCGATGGGCAGGCCAGCCCGGAGAAAGTTGCGCCACCAGTGGCCATCAATACCGTCGCCACCACTACCCTTGTCCTCAACGAATGCCTGCGCGAGGTGCAATAACAGAACTTCGCCCTGAGGCGGGGCACCACATGGCACGTGACGAGTGATTCTCCCGGGCTCTCCCAAATCGTGACGAGGAGAAACAGTGCCGCTGTCCAACAAATATAAGTTGAACTGGCCTGATACGCAGGAACGGTTTGAACGTTGGTGGCTGCGTCAGCCCACGGACCGCCCTTTGTTGCGTGTCACCGCTCGCAGGCGCCAGCCCCTCGGAAATACGCCGCGACCATCCGATCCCAGCTGCCCACAGATATATCTTGACACCGGGTATCTCATCCAGAAACATCGCCACACCTTTGAGACCACCTATTATGGCGGGGACGCTTTCCCCAACGTCAATGCTAACCTCGGTCCAGGGAGCCTGGCACTCTATCTGGGGAGCGAACCCGTCTTTGACCCCCGCACCGTCTGGTTCAAGCCGTGCATCAAGTCACTTGATGACACACCGTTGCCGGAGTTCAATCCAGCAAACCACTGGCTGCGCATACACCTAGACCTCATTCGCCGCCTACAGGAGGCCTTCTTTCCCGACGCGTATGTAGCCATACCCGACCTCATAGAATCGCTGGACATCCTCGCCGCCATGCGCGACCCCATGACTCTCCTCTACGACCTCAAGGACCGGCCGGTTGCCTGCCACCGGTGGCTGCAGCGCATCAACGCCCTCTATGCCCCCCATTACGATACGTTCTACAACATCGTCAGGGACAGCGACGGCAGTAGCGTCTTCACCGCATTTGAGATCTGGGGGCCAGGCAAGACATGTAAGGTACAGTGTGACTTCGCGGCTATGATATCTCCCGACCAGTTTGCCGAGTTTTACGTGCCTTACCTGCGTGACCAGATTCGCGGGCTGAACCGCGTCCTCTACCACCTTGATGGGCCGTCCTGCATCTGCCACGTTGACCTCCTGTTGACCATTGAGAGGCTGCACGCTATTCAGTGGGTTCCAGGCGCTGGACAACCTGACTGCAGCGATGAACGGTGGTATCCGCTGTACGAGAAAATTCTAAACGGCGGAAAGGGACTGCAGATTTACCTGCCCAGTGCCAACGTGCTCCAGTTTGTTCGCCGCTTCGGCGGGCGTGGGGTGTACATCTTGACAAACGTCCGCACCGAGCGCGAGGCAGACGAACTTGTTGCCGCCTGCCGCCGCCTCTGCCGTGGTCACCGCCGCCAGCATCGTCCGGATGCTTGACCCGTTGGACGGCAGGGCGTATCATCAGACTACCTGTATGCGAACGAAGTGTGCCCGTTTGGCTGTGGGCTGTTTGGTGCACACGGTAGTGTAATGCGCAAGTTGCTGCTCGTAATCGTTTTGTTGCTCGTGCTGGAACTCACCCCGCTTCATTTCTGACGGCGCCTGCCAAGTGGCAGGGAAATACCATGCCACGTCCGGAACCTCTGCCTGAATCGTTGAAGGCGCGTGTGCGCGAGCCAGTGCGCGCCTGGGCGGCGGCCGACCTCCGACCCGATGGCTCCTATGGCCGCGAGTGGCTGGTGGTTACAACCGACCGCGTGCAGGTCTTCGCAGAGGATGGGATCGCAGAACCAACACCACGTCTGGATCTCCCCCTGCGTGCCCTCTCCGCGCCGAAGATGGAACTCTTCATCGGCGCTGGTGCCTTGGAGGCTGTGTGCGATGGTCGCACGATTGAATTGGTTCGCTTCACTACCAGCCGGGCGCGACACTTTGGCGCCATCGCCCGTGTCCTGGAAAAGTGGGCAAAAGGCGAAGCGGCGGAACTGGAGCCAGTTGAGGAGCAGCGCTGCCCACGTTGCGGCTTGCCCCTGGAAAAAGGCACTGAGGTATGCAGTGCCTGCATTCCCCGCCACCGCACACTTTTGCGTCTGGCGGGCTACCTGCGTCCCTTCTGGAAACAGGCGCTTGCCCTTTCCGGTCTTGCCTTCATCACGACCGCCCTTGGATTGTTGCAGCCCTACCTATTCAAACCACTGATGGACGACGTCCTCAAACCGGCGACGCCCGCGCCGACAGCCGAGCGGCTCGCCCTTCTCGGCTTGCTTACCCTCGTTCTTGTCGCTTCGCGTGTGCTTGGCGCCGTTCTCAACGCAGCACAGGGGTGGCTGACGGCCTGGCTCGGCAACCGCATTACCCACAACATCCGCTGCCAGTTATACCAGCACCTGCAGTTCCTTTCCCTGAGTTTCTACGACAAGCGTCAGATTGGCACGGTCATCTCGCGAGTTAACCAGGACAGCGGCAGTCTGCAACATTTTCTGGTATGGGGAGCGCAGGACCTAGTCATCAATTTCCTGTTGATTGTCGGCATTGGCGTCATGCTCTTTGCCATGAACTGGCGGCTGGCACTCCTGGTCCTTGCTCCCGCCCCCTTTGTTGCCATCCTTTCAGTCACGTTCTGGCGGCAGATTCGCCACTACATGCACCGTTTCTTCCACCGCTGGGGGCGCCTCAATGCAATCCTCAGTGAATCACTCACGGGCCTCCGCGTGGTCAAGGCCTTCGCCCAGGAAGAGCGTGAAGTTCGCCGATTTCAGAGCCGCAGCGACGACGTGGCGGTGACCGGAGTCCAGGCCGAGCGCACCTGGTCAGTGCTCTTCGCCGGCCTGTCGCTCCTGATTATGCTCGGTTCGCTCCTGGTTTGGTACTTCGGCGGGCGGCAGGTAATCCTGGGCACCATGACCGCGGGCACGTTCTTGGCCTTTATGATGTTCGTCACCATGTTTTATGGCCCCATACAGGCCATGTCCATGCTCATCAACTGGTCATCGCGGGCGTTGACGGCCGCCGAGCGAGTTTTCGAGGTGTTGAACACCGCCCCCGAAGTCTGCGACACCAAGGACAGCGTACCCATGCCCCGTATTGAGGGCCGCGTAGAGTTCCGCGACGTAACCTTCGGCTACGAACGTGCCAAACCAGTTCTTAAACGCCTCAGTTTTACAATCATGCCGGGCGAGATGATCGGCTTGGTCGGCAAGAGCGGTGCCGGCAAGACCACGACGGTCAACCTTGTCTGCCGTTTCTACGACACCGACCAAGGCGAGATCCTCATTGACGGCGTGCCTATCACGCGCATTCGCCTTGACGACCTCCGGCGACAGATTGGCATCGTGCCGCAGGATACCTTCCTCTTCAGTGGCACTATTGCCGAAAACGTTGCCTATGCCAAGCCGGATGCCACCCGCGAGGAGATTATCCGCGCCGCCAAGACCGCCAATGCCCACGACTTTATCCTGCGCAAGCCCGACGGCTACGAGACGATGATTGGCGAGGGCGGCCAGGGGCTGTCCTCGGGCGAGCGTCAGCGCATCGCCATCGCCCGCGCTATCCTCCACAACCCACGAATCCTTATCCTCGATGAGGCCACTTCGCAGGTGGACGTAGAGACCGAGAAGCAGATACAGGACGCCATCGCCCGCCTGGTTGCCGGGCGAACGACCATTGCCATCGCGCACCGCCTCTCCACACTCAAAAACGCCAACCGCCTTATCGCTCTCAAGGAGGGTGAGATTGTAGAGATCGGCACGCACGATGAACTCCTGGAGAAAAAAGGCGAGTTCCACCGCCTTGTTGAAATGTATCAGCAGGTAAGTAAGGTGCGGGCGGTGCAACGTTGATGCAGCAGGATGCTGGGAGCGAGGCGCGGCTGTCGGCGTGCGGGAGCCTCACCCGCACGTAAGTCAAGAAGAGGTAGCTATGCCACATCCACACATGTTCCGCCACGGCGGCGGGCCGTCCCAGTCAGCCGAGCCAAGCGGACCACCGATGCCAGAGAAATCTTCAACGGAGTTCATCCTTGTGGATCCGGCGCGTGTCCGGTTCGTCCGCGATGGAGCCAAGGTCCTGCTGCGTCAGGAGGGACAGGCACCAGTGCGCGTGGCGCTCTACCGCCTTTTTCCTCTCAGCGAGCCGGAGGCATGGCTCTCCGTGCTGGATGAAAAAGGCGTGGAGATTGGCATCATCCGCTACCTGTGCGAACTGGACAAGGAAAGCCAGTCCTGCCTGCGCGTCGAGCTCCGCCGCCGCTACCACGTCGCACGAATCTGCCGCATCCTCGCCTGCCGCGAGCGGTATGACGTTGTTGAGTGGGAAGTGGAGACCGACCGGGGGACGAAAACCATTCTTCTACGAGATGTGCGCAACAATATCCAGCAGCGTGGTCCCAACCGTTTCGTGGTGACCGACGTGGACGGCAACCGCTACGACATACCCGACGTGAGTGCGCTGGACGTGCGTAGCCGCCTGATACTGGAGCGTTACTCGTAGGCGTTCAACTCGGCGCAGTCCGAGAGAAGTAGTGTGCGCCAATTCGCCACCGTCAGCGACCGGCGGCTACTCTCAAGTTACGAAACCACGGCCGCCAGTACGAGCAGCATCCCCACGACAACCACGGCCAGACCGATGCCGAACACGTACTCCAAGGTGCTGATGGCGAGCGCCTTAACAAAGCGGACCGGCAGCATCGCCGTATTCAGCCCTGCGCAGATGAGAAACCCACTGGGCAAGCTCAGGATGCCGCTGACCGCCATGCGAGCTATTTCGGCGAAGCCAGCTGCGTCGAGAAGAAGGCCAAGGACGAATCCCACTACCCCCTGCGCGAGGAACTTGACGAATTCGATGCCCATGGCCTTGCCGAAGCCGGGCACCGCCTCGCGGCAAATCTTGCAGGCCAGGCGCAGGAAAATGGCAGCAATCAGCAGACCGATAGCGAAGCAGACGACAACAACTATGGTGAAGGTAGTAATCGCGGCAGCCATGGCCCCCCTCCCCTTTGGGATGTCCGGACCTTATGTTCGACGGCAGGCGCGCCTGGCGCGGATGCTATCGCGGAGGGTGCTGGCCATCAACTACTTTTTCCGGCGTTTTTCAGGCGCGCCGGCGCCGGAGGCGCATGGAACAAGTGAGGAGATGGCGGGGCGAGCGGCATACGCACACTCCGCACCGGATAATGCCAACCGCGCCTCCAGTCCACCGCCCGCCTCTATCCCTTCAGCGCCCCTCCCACCCAGAGTAGTGGAAGCCAATCCACAGGGCTTCATCAAACACAAGGATTTTCTCGAAGCGGAACAGGCGGCCGCGAATCGGCAGGTCCACGCGGATGGGCGTCACCCCGGCGGCGACGGCCGCGGCCTCCATGCGCCGGGTGACCTCTTCCTGGAGTTGCTTGGCCTGCGCATCAGCAGCTAACTGCGCTGCGGGCGGCGGTGCGCTGGCGATATGACTGAACTGCTCCACCCAGCGCAACGGGCCCTCAAAGCCGACGCCCTGCAGCAGTCCCTTGCGGTAACTACCCTCCGCCGGCAGGTACAACTGCACCATGAGGTGGGTAATTGGCTCGCTCAGGCGCGGCAGTTCCACCTTCATTTCGCCCTTGCCGCCCACCTGCTCCTGCTTCTCCACATAAACGAGTTCGACCGGGAAGGAGGTGAGTTCCACGTTGGCGCCGCCGCTGCGGACCAGCGGGATGAGGACGCGGTTTTCCTGGTCGCTGGCCGGACGGACGCTGCGTCCAGCCACCATGGCGCTCCAGACCTCGGCGCCCGCCGGCAGCGCCAGGCGCAGGAACTGGTTGCGATTGTTGCGGACGTTGTAGATGGCCTTGGTGATGCGCCGGCCATCCATCGTCTGCATCACCGTGAGGATACCGCTGTCCACGATGGTCACGAGTACCTTCACGTCCTCGTGCTTTCGCACCGCCAACGGGATGCGATAGTCCTTGCCAACGTAGCGGAAGGCGAGCAGCACCGGCTGGTTGGTCATCTGCAGGATGTCGGCCGGCAGTTCGCGCGCATCCACGCTTGTCGCACCCGGATGTTCTGGAGCGCTGATTTCCACGTTGGCCAGTGCCACCACGCCGAGGTAGCCACGCTCGCGGATGGCCTCGGTCACCCCGATAACAGGTACGACGACTGGCCGCGTCTGGTCGGCCTCAATGCGCTCAAAGGTCAGGCTAAGCGACTGGCTGCCGATGACCTCGTGGGCGAAGCGGACCTCAAGTTTGCCCTCGGCAGCGTGCCAGTCGCGGACAGCCGCACCGGTGACCTCCAGGACGCTGACGCGCTCAGGCACGCTGAGGTTGACCGAGCGGATGCCGGTATGCAGGATGCTCAGGTCAATCCGCTCCCGGCAGGTGAGGATGCCCTCGCCGACGGCGACGAGCGTGCGGGTCTCGGCGTAAATCTTCGGCGGCACCTTCTCGACGGCTTCGAGGGCGCGTTCCCAGGTGATGTGCACCGGCGCGCCAGAGGCGAGCGCGGCGCCGACGACCGTCTCGCCCTTCTTGGCCTCCAGGGGCAGGACTGCCTGCGCGCCCGCGACCTTGACGTCCACCTTCTCGCGGGGCACAGTGAGTTTGAGCGTCGTCGTGCTGCTCGGCACCGTACCGAACCGCACCTGGTAGGCCCCAGCCTGCTCCGCGACAGCAACGGCGAACTTCAGTTTCACCTCCATCCGCCCCTTGCCCCGCGTCAGTAGTTCGTAGTGACCGGCATGCACGTTTAGATACGTCTCCGGTGGCAGGACCGCGCTTTCCAGCGCTACTGTCGCCGGCAGGAGCGGCACGCGCTTCCAACCCTCCTCGCGCAGGACGTCCACCTGCACGGTAAGTTCAAAGGTTGCTCCCTGCTCGCGCAGCATGCCAGCATAGTCGCAAGCGGCGACGACAAACTCGGCCGGCAGTGGCACGACCTCGGCTTTCCTCTTTTTCTCGACACTCCACTGCAGGAGCGCCTTAAATTGCCTCCAATTAAGCGTTAACTCAGCGCCGGTGACATTCTCCACCTTGACACCGAGGAGGTCCTCAACCTCCTTCCAGGGCAGGGCGATCTTCGGCTCCTCTGCCCCCATGCGTTCGCCTTTTGTCAGCTCCCGGAAGAGTTTCCAGTCAAGAATGACCTTGCCACCATCGCCGGACAGGAGCGGTCCGTCCTTCCCGGCCTCGCCCGCGTATGCTGCCGCGGATACGACCACAACCACGACCCATAGCCATCCATAACGCCATGTCATCTTGCGCCTCCTTTCCTCCGGCCTGCGATACCAAACCCACAATTGCCGAATGGCAATCACCCGGGTTCCTTGTAGCGGTAATAGCTCTCAATGATGAGCGAATCTTCCGGCCGCACCAACATCTTCTCAAAGCGCACGGGCGTTCCAATGGCCGGCACTTCAATTTCCATCGGCACTTCGGGAATCTCCGGCGTTTCGGGGCGGTCGGCCCAGAACTGCGTGGCGCCCGCGCGCAGCGCTACCAGGCGCTCGTTCTGCGACACGAGGAGGATGCACGCATGGGGCAACTGGACCGCGTCACCATTGACCAGGAGGCCATTACTGTCGTCACGTGCGGCGTTGAGTACTACAACAGCGCCGTTGAAGAGTGCGACGCCGGTGCCCGGCACGACCTCCTGCTGGCGACGGGCCACCGCGACGCCGCTCCGCTTCTGGCGCTGCTCCAGCGCGAGGAGCGCCCGCAGTTGGCCCTCGTCCACGATAGCCCAGCGGCCAATGGGCGCGGCGTGCCAGGCAATGCCCAGCGCCGCCGCGGCCTCTTCGCCCACCGCCAGTTCCCGCGCGTTCATTGTCACCTTCTGCATGACGTTGTGGCGCAGATTGCTGATGACCCCCGCGACCAGTGGCAGGTCGGCGGGGTTCTGCACGACGATGTGGCCGTCGCGGTAATCAATTCGCTCCTCCGGCCGCAGCCCCCCTAAGGCGCGCCCACCGAGGTCGTAGTTGCGTGCGATGAACTCTGCCAGTTCGCGCCCCTCGGCCTCACTGCTCGCAAGATCCCTGACGCTCACCGCCAGTGGCCGCCCGGCCTGAGGCAAGCCGGGCCCAAGCCCGCTCGCGATGGGAGCCTGCCTCAGCCGATCAGCGTCCGTCACCACCATCCCCGGGTCGTCACTCCGCAGGCCAAAATAATCGCCGACCGTCGCCCGGCCCGAGACTGGCCTTGGCAACGGGGCGGCGGGGACCGGTTTTCCACTCACGCGCTGCAGGGCAAGGCGACCAGTAGCCTCAACATTGGGCGGAGCGGCGCGGCCTCCTCCTGCGGCCAGCGTGGAATACCGCATCCGTTCCTCGACCGGCGCGGTCGTGGCGGGTGGAGGCGACAAGGCGGGCGGCGCGCCAGGCTGCGCCACGGCGCTCTGCTGCACCGCCTCCCGCTTGAACCGCGCCTCATACTCCGCCAGCCATTGTGTGGCGACTTCGAGCGTCCTTTCCTGCTGGCGGCGGCCTTTTTCGGTGACTTGGAGTTCCTTGCCGATCTGCCTGGCTGCGCGGTAGGCCTCGGCGGCCTCGCCCTCCTTGCCCGCTCGCAGTTTCTCCCCGGCCTCTCGCAGGAGGCGCTGCTGGACGGCCTGGACCTCGGCCTGGGCGGCGCGCTGGGCGAAGGCCAAATGCTCCGATGCGATTCGCTCGGCCCGGCTTTGCGCCTTGCGCTCGCCCGTCATCAACTCAACGTTCTCAATCAGTTTCCGCGCCTCGTCGACCGTCGCGGCGGATGCGCGCTGGTCCGCGGCTTTCCTGGCGGCCTCGCGGGCCTCGTCGAGTCTGCCCTGGTTGTAGGCCTCCAGGGCAGCGCGCAGGTAGGCGTTGGCGAGCAGGTCCGCGCGCGACTTGTCGTCGAGCACCCCAGGCTCTGCCACAGGCTGTTCCGTGGGTGCCTTGTGGCCGCGGCCATATTCGAGCCGGTCGCTCACCGCGCCAAGCTGCTCCGCCAGGCGAAATGCCCCCTGCCACTGCCGAGCAGTAAAGCCCTCCGGAACGTAAAGGGTGCATTTGGCACGCGCAGTGGGGAGGTCCACCTGAGGGAGGAGCAGCCGCAGCCGACCCTCCGACACCAGCGGTGGCTGCCGACAGAGGAAGACTACTTCCACGGGAAAACTCACCGCGCCAGCGACCGTCTGCACCGACTTTTCTAGCGGCATGAGCAACTCGCCTGCGGGCGAGCGCGCCACGGGCACCGGCTTCTCAGCCACGCGTGCCAGAAGTGGGAGGGGCGGACGCTCACACCCAGGCGAGTCAGGCAAACGGAGCCGCAGGAACTGCGCGTTGCGGTTGCGCACCCAGAAGACCGCCTTGTGCAGGGTGCTGCCGTCGGGCCGCAGGAGGATAGTGTGGCTGGCCTCGTCAATGAGCGTGTCGCGCACGGGCAGTTCCGCCAGCGACACCACCTCCACGCCGAGCCGCCAGCTGTCGTTGGTGAGCGCGTACGCCAGCAGCGGCGGGCCGGCCGCGCGGGTCGTGAGTTGGTCGGGCACTTCCCACAGGTCCAGTTCGCGCAGCCCCACGACCTGCTCCTCGAGCACTACCGCGCCGCCCATGGACGAGACCAGCACGGCCCCGCCCTGGAGCCGTCCGCCCTCGAGCGCGATGCCCCCGAGGGAAGTCCTTCCCTTCCCGACCGGCCACGGGAGGGAGAACTGCACATCAAGCCACGTCGCACCACGGATGCGACCCTTGAGATGCACCACAGCAACATCGCCTTGTTGTTGCACCTCACGCACGTCGGGGCCGCGCACCTGGAGACGGTCGGCGCCGGCCAGCAGACGTAGCCGCAGCACGTCAAGTTCGCCGCCGGCGATGCGCACATCGAGTCGCGCCTGCACCTGCTGCGCGCCCTCATCCAGGTGCCAGGCCACCCAGCTACTGTAAAGCGGCTGACCGGCGCGGCTCACGGGCAGCTGCGGCCGCTGCCAGGTAAGGAGGAAACCGGCGTCGCCCTGCGCCGGCGGAGGCCGCGGTGCCGGAGGCTCTGCCTGCGGCGATCGGGATAGCAACATGGTGGCCGCGGAAGCATATCCCAGGTTCAGGCCGAGGAGACCGCGAGTGCCCTCGCGCTCGCTGCCGACAATCGCCAAGGGTGAAGCCGGCGTGCGTACCTCCCACGCCTCGGCGGACTCCACACGCAAGAGGTTGAGCACCGCCGGGGCCACTGGGATGACGACGCTGTGGATGTCCTGCGCCGTGCGGGCACGCAATTCGGCCTCGGCGCTGACGGTGACCTGGTAGGCGTACCCCGCTGGGGCAGTCTGTCTAGGCGCTGCGGGAGAATCCTCCGTGGCGGCCGCGGCCACAGCAGTGGGATCCAGCCACCACCAGTCGCCGGACTCCCTCAGCGTTCCCGGCTTTCCGTTGATGCTGATTCTCTGCCAGGGACAACCAACGCGCAAAAGAGGAATGGCCGGGGCTTGCTGGCGGTCAAACACAACGAATGTGAACTCTGACCACACGCGCAGGCTACCGCCCCTGATGACAGCTGTGTGCTCGCCGCGGGACAGTACTACTGCCAGGGGCGCTGACGCGGAATCAGGCAGGCGGGCGTCCTCCTCCAGACAATACCGCAACACGTCCACGGGCACGCGCACGCCAACGCCCGGCCAATCCGCGCGCCAGCGCAGGACAGCCTCGGCGAGGTCCTCGGAGCGCACAGCAGCGCCACCCAAAAACGCGAGCACCCCGCCAAGGACACATCGGCATACGTAAGTTAGCGCCCTAGGCAGATCATGCTGCACCTGTTAGTCTTCCTCTTGGCGGTGGTCGGGTCGAGAACAGTTTGTACACTCCTTTGCCACGCGGCACACACTATTAGACGCCTCCGCCACCAAATGGTTCCCAGCTGCCGTGGCGACATCGTCTCACTCCTGCCGCGAGAACGGTTGGCGCCACTATGATATCCTTTCACACGCGCTTTACGTGTAAAAGGGATGTAACAAGAAGGCGCGAGAGCGCCGTGCGGCTGTGCCACCAGTCAAGCAGCGCACAAGTAGTTGCGTGGCCTCCTCAGTTCTCGTATATTTACTCAGAGTAGTCCACGGGGGGCCGCCCCCGGTGCACCGCCTGGCTGAAAAACAGGTAGGGGAGTTTTTATGCAATACGCAGTGCTCGGAAGAACTGGATTGAAGGTGTCTCGCCTCGGCTTCGGTTGCATGCGCCTGCCGATGCATGATGAGCGCGTCAACCGCGACTTGGCTATCCCTTTACTCCGCGAGGCAGTCGCTCTCGGCATTAATCTTTTTGACACCGCCGTGGGCTACTGTAACTACGATAGCCAAGTTGTGATTGGCGAGGCGCTTCACGACCTCCGCCCGCGCCTCATTCTCTCCACCAAGAACAACTACTACAACAAGAAGGACGAGCGGGGCTGGTGGAAGAACCTTGAAGACTCGCTTAAACGCATGCGGACCGACTACTTGGACATCTATAACTTCCACGGACTGCGCTGGGACCGCTTTGAACAGGAAGTTGCCGGACCCGACGGTATGATGCGCTGGATGCTGCGGGCGCGGGACCAGGGTCTCGTCCGCCACATCGGTTTCAGTTTCCACGACACCGCCGAAAACCTCAAGAAGCTGGCCTCCACCGGCCTCTTTGAAACGGTCATCCTGCAATACAACCTCCTTGACCGCAGCAATGAGCCAGCCTTCGCCCACGTGGCCGGGAAGTGCGGCATGGGCATCATAGTCATGGGCCCAGTGGGTGGCGGACGATTGGGCTGCGACTCCGAAGAGATTCGCACGATGCTGACCGGGGCCCGTAGCGTGCCCGAAGTTGCCCTCCGTTTCGTCTTGAGTAATCCCCATGTAACTACGGCCCTCAGTGGCATGAGCACAATGGAACAACTGCGGGAAAATGCCGCCATTGCCTCGCGGGCAATACCGCTTTCCGAGTCCGAACGCCGGCGCGTCAAAGTCCTTCTCCATCGGTTCAAGAAACTTGCTGACCTCTACTGCACCGGCTGCAACTACTGTATGCCATGTCCGGCGGGTGTCAACATCCCGGGCAACTTCTCGGCCCTGAACTATTACCGCGTTTACGGGCTGAAGGACCACGCGAAGAATACCTACGCCCGCCTGGGCGGGGGACAGGCAGCCTATTGCCTCGCCTGTGGCAGGTGCATGCCCAAGTGCCCCCAGCATATTGACGTCGTGCGCCAGTTACGGGAGACGGTGCGGACACTTGATGACGCCTATGGCAGCGTCTTGGCGCGCCTTGTCCCGACGACAGTCACAAAGTTCAGGGCCAGCCAGGGCCGCTGGCAAGCAACGGTCAGTGCGAAAGTGGACTTCGTTAACCTCCGCGACGAGCCTGCGGACGTCAGCGCCGCGTTTACCCCGCCCGCTGAGGGGGCGATCAAGCCTCAAGCCTTGCGGGTACGCCTGAAAGAATTCGGTCGAAAGACGGTCCACCTGACCCTTGATTGTCGCGGCACCGACGGCGAGGCGATAGAGGTAGGCGGCGCTCTCGCCGGCGTAACTAGGGCAGAGTTCGCGGGTGCTAGAGTGTACGTCGCCTTCGCGGCCAGGGCACAGCGGGCGAGCAAGCGCGGCGTGCGCGTACCTGCCATCGTCCCCCCCATCATTCTCGGACGGACGGAGCAACTGGCCCGAGGCACAGCCCGCGACTTGGCACACCACGGTGCCATTTGCCGCTTTGCTTATGACCAGCGGGCGCTGTATCTTGACGCAAAGGTAAAGGACGATTGTCGCGCCCCGGCAAGCAGGAAGCGCGGCCACTGGGCAGCCGACCGCCTGACGCTCTGGCTTGATGCTCGCCCACCCCAGCGCCTGGGCCGCAATTGCCTGGAAGCAGGGGTCTTTCAGATACACTTTCTCGCGCCCGGAGATGATGAGGCACCGTTGGTGCACATCGCTCGGCCGCGGGGCACGGACGTCCAAATGGTTGCCTGCCGCTCCCGCCGGGTCCAGGACGGCTACCATGTACGTGCTGAAATCCCCTGGAAACTGCTCGGCCAGGACAGGCCGTTACCACACCTAGGCCTGGGGTTATCGCTCACCAGCCACCCTGCGGGTAGGAAGACTTCACCAGCACCGGCGCGCGAACCGAATGTAGAGATGCACTGGACCGGACCCAAGGCTGGCTCAAGGCCCGATCTTTTCGGACACCTTTTCCTGGCTTGAGCCAACGCGGAGCCAACCGCACCACATGAAACGCACTCCTTAGCCCTGGGCAGAAGTTGAGGTGCCCTGCGCAATCAGCGCCCGGCGATAAAGTTCGTGCGTCGCTGCGTCAAAACACACGAAGAATACCTTCTCAATGAACTTGTCGGCAGCGAGAAATTCGTGCACTGTCTTAACAGCGATGCTGCAGGCACGCTCCGGCGGAAAGCCATAGGCACCCGTACTGATGGCCGGAAAGGCGACCGTTCTGGCCCCATTTTCCACCGCCAACTTCAACGAGTTGCGGTAACATCTGGCGAGAAGTTCGTCCTCCTGGTGGCCGCCACCCCGCCACACTGGACCCACGGTGTGAATCACGTATTTTGCCGGAAGACGATAACCCTTGGTTATCTTGGCCTCGCCGGTCTGGCAACCGCCGAGGGTGGCGCACTCTTCACGTAACTGTGGTCCGGCGGCGCGATGAATAGCACCATCCACGCCACCCCCACCCAGTAGTGTAGGGTTGGCGGCATTAACGATGGCATCCACCTGCATCTTCGTGATATCGCCCCTCACAGCTTCCATCCGCTCGCTCATAGTGATTGCCTCCTGCCCCGTGATCCAACAGCCAACACCAGAACGACAATTGCCAGCAGTCCTATTCCCAATACACCGCCGATCGGCGGACGGTAGCCGAAAAACCAGTCCAGCCCCGGCGTCCTCACCGCTTGAAAGTATAACGGGAACACCTTGAGGAGGAGAATCCCGCCCGCGTGCAGGCCGATGGCCAGATAGATTGTGCCAGAATATGTCCTGGTGAGGCAGAGAATCGCGCCAACCAGCGTCAGAAACACCAGCGACAAAAGCCATGGCACCTCAAGACAAGCTGCCGCGGCACGCATGATGAACCGCCCGCCGACCAGAGGGTCAATGCCGGGCTCAACCGGAAGCCGAATCCCCGTCAGGTGCGCCAGCGCAAAGAGTACGGCAGCCGCCAGAACTGCCCAGCCCAGACGCATCTCGCGGCGAAGACCGTCAAAGACCACCCCCCGAAATAACCACTCCTCAATCACGCTGGTCAGCAACGCCGCGCCTAAAATCCCCGGCAGTCGTCGCACAAGTCCGGCCAGCGGAAGTGAATCCTGCCGCAGGGGGCAGCCACCAAACAACCAGAGGAGGCATACGAAAGCCAAGAGGAATAGGCCACCACCAAGGAACCCTGCCAGGCCGTGCCACATTGCCGACCGCGCGGGGAGAAATGCACCGCGGGTAACTTCGCCAACGCGCAGAGACTTCCTCCACAGCACCAAGAGAACCACCAACACCAGCATCAGAAGGCGGCGCAATACACGTCCAAACTCATAGGTGGTCCCCTCGCCTACGTCCCGTACGCGGAGGAGCGAGGACGCAGCATGCCGCACCGTCGCAAACTTCGCCTCTAGCGTTGCATCCACAACCGCCTTGGCAACTGGCGCAACGAGCACGATCACAGCAAGCATGGTGAGGACGACACTGAAGATTACCCGACTGGTGGGCATAAGATCCGCCGCACGCCTGCCGCCAAGGCAGCACCCCAACTACGTTTTCTCCGTCGGTGGCGCCAGGACTTTACGGAACCACTCCACAAAACCTTTACACGCCGCTTCCTTGTCCAGACCTGTGACATCAAAGCGCAGGCGTCGGCCAATCTCCTCATAGACGGCGCGCGGATAGGTGCCATATTCGTAGGCAACGAATTGGCGAAAGGGACGCTCCGGCCACCAGCCGCTGCGGCGATAGACCTCTTCCGGCGGTGCCCAGATAAGTATGCTATTGGGATACTTGCAGAGTACGGTGCGTGCGCGAGCACTCTCAAGCGTACACTGGCCCACGGCACAAAGCGCAGGGCTGAGTGATTTTTCGTGTCTGGTCTTCACTGCCTGGAGGATGCGCGCGCATAGGCGCCAGTAGTGGTCCGGCCCTTGCACGCGCATCACGTCGCTGGCGCTCGCCATCCGCGCATTGACGGCCACCAGGCGCTCCAGCTCATAGAACTTACAGTTGGGGATAGCCGCTGCCGCGGCCTGACCCAACGTTGTCTTGCCCACACCTGTTGGCCCAACGAGAAGATAAAGCAAGTCCGCCTCCCCCTAGTGATGTGAATATTATAACACTACCAGGTAGCAGATGCCGACGGGGAGCCGCCGTGCCTCATATGCTCTCGCCCACCAGGTAGCCGGTGGAAAAAGCGGCCTGGAGGTTAAACCCACCGGTTGGGCCATCAATATCCAGGACCTCACCGGCAAAGTGAAGACCCGGCACCAAGCGCGACTCCAAAGTATGCGCATCCACCTCATCGCAGGCTACGCCGCCGCCGGTGACGATGGCCTCTTCAATCGGCCGCGGCCGCGCCACATGCAACGTCAACCACTTGACCATCCGCACAATGCGTCTGCGGTCTGACTTGGAGCACTGATTCATTCTCTTCGTCGGCGGTATCTCTGCCAATCGCAGCAGGATGCGTGCCACACGTTCCGGCAGCCACTGCGCCAGGACAGTTTTGATTTGTTGCTTGCCTGATTTCTTGACCGCGTAGAGAAGGCGCTCATCCAGGGCGGCCTCCGAGTCAGTTGGACGCAGATCCAGCTCAAGGACCACCTCCTCCCTTGCCTGGTGCAGCGCTTGGACTACAACACGGCTGATGTCGTAGATGGCCGGTCCGGAGATGCCGTAATGCGTCCACAACGCCTCACCGAAAGTCTCGGCAAGACAGCGGTCGCCAGCACGCGCGCTGATCGCAACGTTCTTGATGGGCGTGCCCTGGAGTTCTGCCGGCCAGGTCTCTCTGGTCTCCAATGCAACGATGGCGGGAAAAGTGGGCACAATCCTGTGCCCTGCCTGCCGGGCAAGTGCGTAGCCATCGCCAGTGCTGCCAGTAGCCGGATAACTCAGGCCGCCGGTGGCAACGAGGACGCGGTGCGCGGCATAATCCCGTTCGGCAATGCGCACACCGGCCACACGGCCGGCAGTCAGCACCAGAGCCTGAACGCGCTGGCCGCAGGCCAGCTTAACCCCACCTGCCTCCAGATATCGCAGCAGTGCGGTCAGCACCGTCCGCGCGTCCTGTGTGGCGGGAAAAACGCGTCCCTTGCGCTCTTCCACCGTCTCCACCCCCTGCATGCGGAGCCATTCGCGGAGAGCCGTGTTGCTCAGCGCCGCCAGTGCCGGCCGGAGAAAATCACCCTGACGCCCGAACGCCTGTAAGAACTCCGCCAGCGGTGCGGAATTCGTGATGTTGCAACGACCATTACCGGTCAGGAGTAGTTTCCGTCCCGGCGTGGGGCCACGCTCTAGGAGAAGTACACGCCGGCCTCGCTCGGCGGCGCGCCCAGCAGCCATCATGCCGGCCGGACCTGCGCCAACTACTATCAGGTCATATTCCCTGCCCATGTGGCGTCACCAAGAGCGGTAGTCTGGAGGCCTGGCCACACCCGCCTCCGGAGGTCCGTGCATCGCGCTCACCCACACCGCCATCAGCGCCAGGGCCAGCAGGAATAAAACCGGCGCAAGGATGGCCAACGCCTGGATGCGCCGCGTCATCCACGCCACAAGGAACCCGCCGAACGCCGCCACACACGTGGCGAGCGTGGCCGCGCGGCAGGCCGGGTTGAGGAAGAACGCCGTCGCCCAGGGCAAGACAAGTTCAGGCGCGCGAAACCGACCTTCATAGAGTGGTGTGCGCACAAAGATCCACATCGCCGCCAGCGGCAGGCTGGAACTGGCCAAGAAGAGGATTACGGCCGCCAAACCACCAACCACCTCCGAGGACGGTAACCGCTCGCCTTCAACCGATACTGCTGAAGGTCTTTCCACCTCGGGCATGTCTGCGTCCACAGCTTTCCCGCGGCTGACGTTAGCGCCAAATTGACTCTATCAGAACTGCGAGAGCAAAATCCATCCTCGCTGCCGGGAAATGCTCCGGCTCAGGGCTTGACAAGGCTGCTGGGCGCGGATACACTCCCTACGCCATCGTGGAGGCCAGGCCGCGCATTCCTCGCACAATTGCCTCAGGCTGAGGATACAATCGTGGCGGAAATCTTGCCATTTCGTGGCATTCGTTTTGATGAAGCGCGCGCCGGTCCTTTGAGCGACCTTGTCGCCCCGCCCTACGACGTGATTGACCCGACGTTGCAGGAGATACTCTATCGGCGCTCGCCTCATAACATTGTCCGCATTGACCTGCCCAAGCCACAACCAGAGCCGGAGCCATATGCGGGCGCAGCAACAACGCTGCGCGACTGGCTGGAGCGTGGCATCCTGCGCCGGGACGAGGCGCCTGCTATCTACGTCACCGAGGAAGAGTTTGAGATACACGGGCGACGGCGCCGGCGCACCGGCATGGTCGCGCTGGTGCGTCTGGTGGAACTGGGCGATGGCATCCACCCCCACGAGCACACGCTCAGCGGAGCCAAGTTAGACCGTTTGCGCTTTCTGCGCGCCACACGTGCCAATATCGGCCACGTTTTCGGGCTCTTCAACGACACCAGTGGCGACCTTGACACAATTCTGGAGAAGGCCAAGCGGGGCACACCCCTGGGCGAGGCCCGAGATATCGAGGGCACGCGTCGCATATTGTGGGCCATCCGCGACGTCGGCACCATCTCTCGTATTCGCTCGGCCATGCGGCAGCGCGAGATTTATCTCGCAGATGGCCATCACCGCTACGAGACAGCGCTGGCCTACATGAAAGAGCACCCGGAGTCGCCGGCAGCGCGCTACCGCATGATGACCCTGGTCAGCGTGCGAGACTCCGGCCTGGTGATACTGCCGACACACCGTCTGGTGCTGGGAAGGACTGGTTTCTACGCCGAGCAACTCCTTCAGTCTCTGCAGGTCAATTTCCACGTCGAGCCCGTGGCGTCAGGTGCGGAGTCGGCCAAGGCACTTTTGGATGCTCTGGCGGCACGGCGCGGGACACATGTCTTCGGCCTCTGCCTGCGCGGCGAGCGACGCTATCTTCTGCGCCTGCAGCCGAGGGCGGCATTGCCGGGAGCGGGGCGCGCCGCGGTCTGGCGTCGCCTTGACGCCGTCATCTTTCAAACGCTCATTCTGGAGCACGCTCTCGGCATCCGGTCGGAGGACGTGGCAGAGGGACGCTGCGTTGAGTATGTCAAAGATTTCGAGCCAGATATCCGCGCCGCGCTGGAAAAGGTGGAATCTGGCGTGGCCCATGCCCTTTTCCTGCTCAATCCGCCACAGCCGGAGGAAGTGCAGGCTGTGGCCGCCGCCGGCGAACGGATGCCACAGAAGACCACCTTCTTCTATCCCAAGGTATACAGCGGCATGGTGATGCGTATGCTGGAGGACAACGAGGTGTGCACCTGACCCTTCTCTGCCCCTAAAGGAGAACAACGCCGTGAAACTTTTCATACCCGGCCCGACTTATGTCCGTCCTGAAATACTTCAGGAAATGGCGCGGCAGATGATCGGACACCGCGACCCGGAGTTTGCAGAACTCCTCGCCCCCATAATCGCCAAACTCAAACAGATCCTGTACACCCGGCAGGAAGTCTTTGTTGCCACCTGTTCGGCGACTGGCCTCTGGGAGATGGGAATCCGCAATCTCTGCCGGCGCAAGGTTCTTTGCGCCACATGCGGAGCCTTCAGCGAGCGCTGGGCCAAGGTAGCCGAGGCCAACGGCAAGGAAGTCACCTGCCTTTCCGTTGAGTGGGGCAAGCCCAACCTGCCGGAGACCATCGCTGACGCTTTACGCCGTGGGGATTACGATGCGTTCCTGCTGGTCCATAGTGAGACCTCCACAGGCCTCGCCAACCCGCTGGCAGAGATTGCCGAGGTACTGCGCGACCACCCGGACGTCATGTTCCTAGTGGACGCGGTCAGTTCAATGGGCGGCATGAAGATAGAGTTTGATCAACTCGGCATTGATTTCCTCCTCGCCAGCGTTCAGAAATGTTTTGCCCTGCCGCCGGGGCTGGCCATCTGCGCCGTGAGCGAGCGGGCCCTGGAACGAGCTAAGGAGGTGCCAAACCGCGGCTACTACTTTGACCTCCTGGAATACAAAAAAAACCAGGACAAGTTCCAGACCATCAGCACGCCGTGCATTCCACAACTCTACGCCCTTGCGAAGCAACTGGATGCGATGCTGGCGGAGGGAATGGAGGCGCGCTTCCGACGACACCGGCAGATGGCGGAGTACGTACGTGAGTGGGCCCGGCGCAGGTTTGCCCTCTTCCCTGAGGCTGGGTACGAGTCGGACACCCTCACTACAGTCACCAATACACGCAAGATTGACATCCGCGCGCTCAATCGGGAGCTGAAAGCCAAACATGACTGCATGATTTCTAACGGATACGGCAAACTCAAGGACATCACCTTCCGCATCGCACACATGGGCGATTTGCAGATGCGGGACATGGAGGAACTGCTCGGTTGGATTGACACAATCATCGGCTGAGAGGGCAGAGCGTGGCGACCAACCTGCGCGTGGGCACAAGCTCCACCTCTATGGACCCGATGGACAGAATGGGCGAGCGGGGCACCCGCGTAAGGACCACAGACTCAAGGGGAAGACCAGATAGTCGTTGGCGCGCTGGCGCGAATCCAAAAGCCACGTCCCTCATCACACCGAGACCGCGGCACACGGTAGGGTGGCAGATACTCCCAGAGCGCCTCGCAGTGCGGGCTGGCCGGCAGCGGCTGCCAGGGCTGCACCGCTGAAGGACCGATGACGCCCACGAGATTCCAACCCGTGCCCAGCGTTACACCCTTTTCCGCAGGGCGAATGCCGCGCACGAGAACGTCGCCAGGAGCACTGGCTTTCACCCAATAGCCCTTGCGCGGGCGCACCGTGGCCGGGGCCACGTAGCCCTGTGCCGGATCATATTCCCACGCCGCATCCGCCACGCCGGGCGGAAAAACCACGCTGATCGCGGGGTTGATTGGCTCCAGCGGAATGGAGACGAGATTCCACCCCTCATCCAAGTGTAGCGTCACCGTTTCGTGGCAGATGGCGAAGGTAACATCGGCACCGACTGCTGCCGCATAACATCCGGCATAGGTGCCACCGGATCCGTGGAATGACTCTTCCGTCAGAAGAATCTGACAGTGGTAGCGCCCCGCGGGCAGATAGATGCCGCCCGTTGGCAGGCGCTCCCACTCACCAAAGATGCCTACCGTAACCTCGCCGTAGTCGGTGTCATAGGCAGGATGGACGGCGGGGTCAGGGTCAAAGGTAACGGACTTGAGTGGCCCATCATCTGCCGTACGCTCACGTTGACTGGTCTTCCAAAGGACATGGTAAGTGCTGTCGGTGGTGAAACTGAGAGAGGCATTGCCGTTCTCGTCGGTAATGAAGTAGTCAAGTATGCGGTAACCGGTGAAACGGTAGTGCTTGCCGGTCGGGCTGTCGGGGTCAGGCAGGTCGCGGCGGGCGAAATAAACCAGGTCGTTGGGATTGGGTGAAGAACCGTCGCCCTTGTCGTCAAGGCTAGTGCCACCTGTCCACTCCGTGCCCGACCACTCCTCCTGCCACCAGCGCCCGGTCAGCCCGATGTTTTCGTTAGCAGTGGTATCCGGGATACCCACCAGCCGGAGTTGATAAGCAAAGTTGGGTTTGAGGTTCGTGGCCGTGAGCGTCCCCGCGAAAACCGGCCCGCAATCGCTGTAGTCCACTACCACTCTGGCCTGGCTGTACTGATAGGAGGTGCGGTAGGACTCGCGGTAGAGTTGGTCGGCTACGTCGCGCCAGCGGTATTCGCCAGTTGGTGAGAGGAGCGAGGACTCGACCTCGCGCAGGGTTGCCGTCCGCCCTATCAGCCCTGCCGCCGTGGCCAGGTAACCCAGCGTCCCACGTGTCAAATTGGTGGCGAACTGATAGTTGATGTAATTGGGTGTATCTACCGAGTCGGTGGCCTTATGATAGTGTGGGTTGCTGGAATAACCGCTCTCAATGAGGAGACACGCCTGGAATCCCTTCCACTCGAAGGGCGCGTGGTCACTGGCATCCAACTGGCCATAAAGCTGCGCCGTGACGCCATTGCCGTAGACAGCAATGGCGCCGGCCAGCGCCTGCTTGATGGGATTGGAAGCGGTGCGACCATAGGTGCGGGCACGGCCTGGGGCGCTGCCGTCGTAGGCAATCATGTCAAGCGAGATCATGCCGCGGATGTCGTCGCCGGCGTGGTCGTTGGCATAGGCCTTGCTCCCCCAGAGACCCTGTTCCTCACGGTCAAAGGCAATGAAGACCAACGTGTCCTCAAAGGTGTAACGGGAGAGGATGCGCGCGATCTCCAGTACGCCGGCCACCCCGCTGGCGTTGTCGTCTGCCCCCGGATTGTTGACCGAATCATAGTGGGCGCCGACGATGTGAATCCGTTCCGGGAATCGCCGTCCCCGATGCACAGCAACGACGTTATAGTACGTATTGCCACTGTAGAGAAAGGGGTGCAGAGTCGTGTCCAGGCCGAAACTGGTCAAGAGGTTGAAGATGTTGTTCTGTGCCGGGTCGTGCTGGGGGCCGTTCAGCCCACGGTTATCGCCACTATGGGTGTAGAGGACATCATCCAAGTAATGGCGGTAGGATGCGAAGCTGACCTCATCAACGAGGTCCTGCACCGAGAGCGCGAGCGAAACACAGCCGATGAGGACCGCTGCCGCTAGCGCCGCCAGGATTCGCCGAAGCATAAGAACTCCGCTGCACACGCGCTTGCTTCGAACCACCCCACCGGACGTGCCACGCCATTGGCTGATTATGGCAAAATGAGGTACGCGTGTCAAAAGATATTCGCTGCGCACCGACACAAAGTTTGGCGCGGGGTTCGCCGACAAAGCGCCCTGTCCCGATTGTCGCGCCCGCCGTGCGGCACTATAATCCGCACACCGGAGAAAGGGGGAGGCCGTGAGTAGCGAGCACGGACAGAGGGCGTGGGGACGCAGCCACTGGGGCATCCTCGCCATCACCGCGCTTGCCGCCCCACTGCTCCTGTGGGCGCTGGCTCGGCATCCCTTCTGGTCGGATGAGGCGGTTACTGCCTTCTACGCCCGCAGCATCGTCACCACCGGCCGTGGCCTGCCGCGCGCGTGGGACGGACGTAACCTGATGGCCTACGCGGGCGGCTGGTCACTCGACCGCAACATGATAGCCACCGGATACCCCAACCCGCTCCTGCAATTCTACGTCGCCGCCCCGTTCTTCGCCCTCATGGGCCGAGAACACGCTACGCTGGCGGGTCGGCTGCCCTTTGCGCTCCTGGGTCTGGCGACCATCCTTCTGACGTATGCCTTGGTGCGGCGCTGGACGAGCGACGTCGCCGCCGCCCTGACCGCCGCACTCCTTCTCGCCACCAACGTGCAATACCTCCTGTTCATGCGCCAGTGCCGCTACTTCGCCCTCGGCGCATTTCTCACCGTGCTCCTGCTCTGGTTCTATCTGCTCCTTGATGCGCGACGCACCTGGAGTTGGCTCGCATTCGGCTTCTGCGCTGCGTTGCTCTTCCATACGCACCTCCTGATGTTCGTAGGACTCGCCGTCGGCTTGGCGGTGGCCTGGGTGGCCTGTGATCGCTCGGCCAGCCGCCTCGGTGCCCTGCTGCGGGCCCTGCCCATCGCTCTCGCACTCACCGCGCCTTTTGCCCTCCACTGCCTGCGCCTGGAGGAATATCCCGGAGCGGGCAAGTCACTCAGCGAAAGGCTGCGGCTATGCGGCTGGTTCCTGCGCGATATGAACCTATGCAGCTTCTTCCCGGTCCTGGCCCTGCCGCTCCTGGGGTGGGTCTTAGTCGAGAGGCGGGAAGGCCACTGGCAGGTGCACCGGTCCGCGTTGTTCCTGTTGCTTCTCGCGGCGGTGCAGGTATTGATCACGGGCTTTCTTTCCCCTCAGCCGCTGCGGCCAGGGGAGATAGAGCACGCCGACGTCCGCTACGTGGCCAACCTCCTGCCGATATGCGCTGTACTCCTGGGCTTCGTAGTCGCCCGCCTGTGGCGGTGGTGGCCTCCGGCGGCGGTACTGGTGTTATTTCTTCTCATAGGCACCAATTTACTCACTCTCACGCGGCCCCGCAGTTTCCTGGCGAAGTACCTCGGGGAGTTGGCGCGCGGCTACCGGACAAATATCGCACAGGTGATGGATCTGATGCAGGCACTCGTGGAGCCGGACGCGCTCGTCCTGGTGGAGCCGCCGCATCAGCGCAGCCCGCTCATCTTCTACCTCGGCGACCGCTATCGCTTCTGCGGGATACTCGCTGCCAATGACCAGCACATCCTGCCCCGCCATCGCCACACGCTGCCGGAATACGTGTACTCTGGCGACGTGGTGCCAGACTGGATTGTGATGTTCGGGGAACGCCACCGGAGCGTGCGCCAAGACATCAGCAATAATCTGGCCCGACGCGGGGTCGTGTTTGAAGAATACCGCACGCAAATCTACTATCAGGACATCAGTCGTCCGGAACTCCTCTGGCATCGTTTCCGCTCGTGGCCAGAGGGGCCGATTGCCCCGCGCCTGTGTGTGATTTTCCTCCACCGCGTTTCACGCACCAGCAAACCTGCGCTTCCGCGAGAGATCACACCAGACCCATCCGGCACCGGACCCAAAAATTGACGCAACTCATAGCCTGCCAGTCCCTTATCCCCGCAAAGTCCTTTTGGTGGATTACCTACCCGGGAAATCTGGCTCCCGGGCAGGTTAAAAGACAGAACCTTCCTGCCGATGTTCGAGTTTCCCACCTGCAACAAAACGCCTAAGTCAGCACTCCATAAGGTGTTAAGTCTCCCTCGCAACCCCATCTATCTGGCCCGGGAGTGGTAGATGGTAGTGTCCCTATGATGGTGGAAAATTAGCGAGGCACGACCTATGCTGGTGGTCGCAAGAGAAGGATCGGCATGGAGCCAGTCCTTTGTTCTTCAACCACCAGCCTAGTGGGTGCCTCAGCTATTTTCCACCATTATAGGGGCACGACCCTCTCATCAGAACTGATGTTCACAACCTGAACATCCTGCGCAGATACATCAAGAACGAAGCCGGTTACCCGATTTACCCCGCCCCGCCATTCAAGAGCGACGCCACCTACAATGTGCTCTTCGCCGAGAGCAACGGCAACCCTGCGGCGGCGTCGGTAGGGCGGGATGCGGACAAGAAGATCTTTCTTCCGTTTTCATATCATCTTGCAAACCCGTTCTGGTTCAGCGGCTTGCGTAGGCTGGCTAAGCCCGCGGGAGCGGTTGGCTAAAACCAGCAGTCGGGCGTCATTCGCCCTCGAAATAGTCCATATCGATTCGCTTGATTTCGTACATACCAACAGTCGACACACCCACGTTGTGATCAATCATCAACCGCGCGAGTTGTTCGCCATCAATGAGGATGATCTTCGAATTGATGAGTTCCGCGTACTCGATAGCGTCTTTGGAGTAGCTAGACGTCGTGATGAAAACACCCTTAGCCGCCCTGTGACCTTGCAGTGCGCCCGCGAACTTCTGTATCTCAGGACGACCTACAGTTCCCTCCCAGCGCTTGGCTTGGACGTATATGACATCAAGCCCAAGTTTGTCTTGCTTGATAATGCCGTCGATTCCGCCGTCCCCCCTCTTGCTGATGGCGCGGCCCGCGTCTTGCCTTGAACCGCCGTATCCCATTGCGACCAACAAGTCGATGACGAGTCGTTCAAAAAAAGACGGCGATGAAGCTCTGACTCGTTCAATGAGTTCGACTTCCAGGTCTCTCCGAAGGCGCCGATAAGCGAACGCCAAGAGGTCCTCGGGAGTCTGGCCGCGTGGAAGTTCCGGAACCAACGGCGCGACCACTGGGGTTGCTCTGGCCGGTCGCCCAACAGCACTTCGGATACTTCCTCGTGCCTACGCACGCGGAATGCCCGGAACTCCTCAAATTGATAAAGGAAGTTCACGTCGATGCGAGACGGATTCTGAGATAGTACTTCTCTGCCTCGCTCCGTGATTCTGAATACGCCCCGCCTCGGGGATTCAAGTAACCCCGCATGCCCGAGGTAAGTGCGAGCCCAGGAAACGCGGTTATGGAAGAGCGCATTGCCGCTCGGAAGCATTTCAGCGCGTTCAGCATCGCTCAGGCCAAACTGGGCCGCCAGGCGTTCCACAGCGTCACGGAAGCGGTGCTCTGCGCCGTCGGCCGCCAGCCGAAGGAGAGGAAGCATCACGGACTCGTAATCAGGGATTGGCACGTACTTCCTCCTCCGAACGCCGCCGCCCAACGATAAACGATAAGCTCAGTCGCGGCGTACCCGCCGTCAACTGCGGTGTCTGGTCAGGCTTTTAATGGAACTGTCCCCCATTTTTCAAGTTGCCTCTTCTTTTATCTCCGCAGATTGTTTTCATCTAATTTCAATAGACTCAATAGATTTGCGAAAAGAGGCTTCATATTGAGAAAACTCTTCCTTGGGAGCTCTAAATGCCACAGTAATAACTTCATCACCCTTCCGAATATAGACCTCAATTGCTGAAACTGGAGTATTAAGAACCACCTCTATAGCCTCAAGGCCGCTTATTGTTCTTTGAGTCTTAGAGATCAGGGGTTGAGAAGTTCCCCCCGTAAACTCTTCTTCCGTCCTCTTGCCTACCTCTTCTCCTCCCACTACCTTACCTAATGCCTTGGCCATTTTCCCAACCATTGCACTCATCTTCTCTTGGTTCCTTAAGAGGTCTTCAACATATTCAGCAAGGGTGTTTACCTTTTTAGTTTTTCCTGAAAGATCTTGCGACTCTAATTGGCCTACTAATATATCCCCCCATACTTTTCCATATGTCTTATAAAACTGTTTGTAGTCTGTGCGGTTTCTTGTTGCTCTTTCGTTTACCCAACCAGATGGAAGCCTCATTGAAAACCCTATATCAGGAATCTCTACTTTTTCTCCTTTCCCTCCACAACCAGCAAAAAACAAAAACAATCCTGCTACTACCAACTTCTTAATTAATTACCCGGTTACCATTTCCCATACTTGAGCACCTTCCTCCCAGCAACTTACGCCTAACTGCTCTATGGGACGCTTTCCACTATTGTCCGAATCGTAGGCCCGTGCCGGCGTTGTGCCAAGAGAGGGTCTGCCTGCGAACCCCGTCTTGATTGCTTGGCTCCGCATTCAAGTGGAGTCGGCTGCGCCGGTTTTATGAGCGACTTTCTCCGATCCATTGCTCGTGAGAAAACTGCCTGCACGACGCCCAACCCCGCGCGTCGGTCGGACCAGCGGCGCGTTGGGCGTCGGGCGAAGTTCTGTCTGATCCTCAACCAGGTTTGTGCACCCAAGCACAGCGGTTCTAAGAGAGTGCCACCTGTTGCCATTATGCGGCGGCCCACGGCATTCACTGGGCGCTCTGGGGCGCCAGGTCGCCCCAACCCCGCCTGCCGAACCGCCGGGCGCCGGCGAACTCCTCTCTGCCTTCGCCTAGTCTCCCCGCTGAACCGCGTGGCAAAACTCCTGAAAAAAAACGACTTGACAAAACGGTGTGAGGGCAATAGCCTTAGCCAGGCAGGTGGGCAAGTGCCTAGAACACGGTGGCGAGGGGCGGGATTTCGCAAGGAGGATTATGACCCAAACGCTGACAGTAAGCAGAGGGGATGTCTTCCTACGTGACCCAGTCTTTGGAGGCGTGCGATGAGAAACGTGGAAAAATGGTTTGCGGAGCTTTGGGCCTTCATCTATGTCGGGCGTAATCAAGGGGCGTGAGTGCGGTTTGCCTCGTTGGTGTTTTCCCGGAGTTTGATTTCCTCTCCTCAGCATTTCATTGGCGATTGTCTTCCTTCTTTGGTTTGCATTCCAG